>Ga0268299_1001108_pt1 | contig 56205 bp, 47 predicted proteins | sample NOBtaG_FD_193484 | JGI IMG/M metagenome (GOLD analysis project Ga0268299, IMG submission 193484) | Activated sludge microbial communities from bioreactor in Nijmegen, Gelderland, Netherland - NOB reactor | ecosystem: Engineered > Bioreactor > Aerobic > Activated sludge | place: Netherlands... | reverse complement strand
AACTGGTCTGCGAGTAGAGGGAGTGCTTGTTCCATTTTCTCATGGAATCATAACACTTTACCCAAAAGCTAAACTATTACTTTAACGCGTATGGGGGCACCTCCCCGCGCTTCGCGCAGGGAGGACGACATGATGTGTGAGCTCGACAGCCCAGCTTCGCTGGGGAGACCGTTCCGAAAACCGGCTCGTGGAGTCAGCCCCTCCGAAGCGCCGACTTGGCCATTGACCGTGCTGCCTCACCACGCAATACCCGGCACATGATTGCGGACGCACTCTCTCTTGACGACGGCGGCTGACCCGAGCGCCTCCGCCGTGCCCAACAAACGGGCAGCGGCGCTGACCCTGGCGGCCCTCGGCGTGGTGTTCGGCGACATCGGCACCAGCCCGCTCTACACCGTCAAGGAATGCTTCAGCGAGTTCACCGGCCTCAAGCCGACACCCGACAACGTGCTCGGCATCCTGTCGCTGATCACCTGGGCGCTGATCGTCATCGTCACCATCAAGTACGTCGTCGTGGTCATGCGCGCCGACAATCGCGGCGAGGGCGGCGTGCTCGCCCTGATGGCGCTGGTGTCGCGCCAATCGGGAATTCCCGAGCGACGACGGCGCGTCTACCTGATGCTGGGCATCGCCGGCGCCGCGCTGTTCTACGGCGACTGTCTGCTGACGCCGGCGATATCGGTGCTGAGCGCCGTCGAGGGCCTGCAGGTCGCCGCGCCGAGCCTGCATTCGGCGGTGCTGCCGATCGCGCTTGCCGTGCTGTGCGGGCTGTTCGCCGTGCAGCGCTTCGGCACGGCCGGGGTCGGCCGCTGGTTCGGGCCGATCACGCTCGTCTGGTTCGTCGTGCTGTTCGTGCTGGGCGCCCTCCAGATCATCGAGGCACCGCGCGTGCTGGCGGCGCTGTCGCCGCACCATGCGATCGGCTTCGCCCTGACGCATGGCGTCGTCACCTTCCTCGCCCTGGGCGCGGTGACGCTCGCGGTCACCGGCGCCGAGGCCCTCTACGCCGACATGGGCCATTTCGGCCGCGCGCCGATCCGCCGCGCCTGGCTGTGGCTGGTGCTGCCGTCCCTGCTCGCCAACTACTACGGCCAGGGCGCGCTGCTGCTCGACGAGCCGGCCGCGATCGACAACCCGTTCTACCGGCTGGCGCCCGAGTGGGCGCTCTATCCCATGATCGCCCTGGCGACGGCAGCGACCGTCATCGCCTCGCAGGCGACGATCTCCGGCGCCTTCTCGATGGCCCAGCAGGCCGCCCTGCTCGGCCTCAGCCCGCGCGTCCACATCCAGCACACCTCGGCCAGCGAGTTCGGCCAGATCTACGTGCCGGCGATCAACTGGCTGCAGCTCGCCGGCGTGGTGGTGCTGGCGCTCGCCTTCAAGTCGTCGAGCAATCTCGCGGCGGCCTACGGCATCGCCGTCACCGGCACCATGCTGGTCACCACCCTGCTCGTGCTGGCGATGGCGGTGCGCGGCTGGAAGTGGCACTGGGGCTGGATCGTCCCGGTGTTCGCCGCCTTCCTGATCGTCGACGGCACGCTGTTCGCCGCCAACCTGCTGAAGTTCACCGACGGCGGCTGGGTGCCTCTGGTCCTCGCCGTGGCCATCTTCGCCGCCATGTGGACCTGGCTGAAGGGCAGGATGGCCGTCGCGGCGCGCGAGCATGAAGGCGCCCTGCCGATCGAGACCCTGCTGGGCAGCATCGGGCCGGGCCGCGTGCATCGCCCGCAAGGCACGGCGGTCTACCTGACGGCGTTCTCCGACAACGCGCCCAACTCGCTGCTGCACAACCTCAAGCACAACGAGGTGCTGCACGAGCATGTCGTGCTGCTCACCGTCGCGGTGCCGGACGAGCCCTACGTGGCGCCGGACCAGCGCGCCGCGGTCACTCACCTCGGCAAGGGCGTGCACCGGGTGGTGCTGCACTATGGATTCATGGAGCAGCCCGACGTGCCGCGCGACCTCGCGCGCCTCGCCGACAAAGGCGTTCCCATCGACCCGATGCGCACGTCCTACTTCGTGGGCCGCAACAGCTTCGTCGGCGGCGCCAGGCCGCTGCTGCCGCGCTGGCAGCAGAAGCTGTTCCTGGCGCTGGCCCGCTTCGCCGCCAGCGCCGCCGACTTCTTCGGCCTGCCGACCAACCGCGTCATCGAGCTGGGCAGCCGGATCGAGATTTGACGCTCACGCGTCGAACGCCGTGAGCGAGACCGCGCCGCTGGCCGGCGGCTGCAGGCCGCGCGTCAGGAAGTCGGCGAGGCGGGCGAAGATGCGGCCGGCCTCGGGGCAGCCGACGTCCTGCACCACCGTCTCGGCGGCGACGTTGAGCAGCGCGTTCGCCGCGAGGTCGCGGCACTCGGCTGGCAGGTCGGCGACGGCCTCCGAGATCAGGCGCATGGCGCGCTGCAGGTCGGCGAGGCGGTCGGGCTGGTGCGCACTCATGGTCAGTTGAGCCTCCCCGCGGCGGGGCCGGGCAGCGGCGCGAGGCGCAGGCCTGCGCTCGCCAGCGCGACGGCAAAAGCCTTGAGGCGCACCGCGGCGACGCGCGAGGCGGTCGGCGCCATCATGACGTCGAGCGAGGCCAGCAGCGGCCGGTCGTAGTCGGCCTGCGCCAGCCCGCACAAGGCGACGAGCGTCGCCTCGTCGCGGCTCACCGACGCGCAGGTCGGCTGATGAATCTCCATCGCCCGCCGTGCGCCGAACAGGAAGGCATCCATGGCGATGGCGAAGTCGGGCAACGCCTCGAGCAGGCCGGCGAGCTTGAAGCCGCGGTGCAGGATCGAGCCTTCGCACGGCAGGCAGCGCTCCTGCTGCCACTGCCGCACCGCCCACAGCACGAAGCGATCGCCGATCGGCATGGCGCAGGCGCAGCCGGGCCGCCCGCAGCCCGTGCGCAGGTCGGGCTGAAGGGGCGCATGCCGTTGGTCCGCTGAACTTTCCATGGCCCTCACCTGAAATCGAAGACGGTTGACAGGTCGGCAGTATTATGAGATTGCGAGTCATTCGCAAATCGAAAGTGAAAGGAGCTGCGAAGGCCATGAGCCCGCCACCGCGCCAGGCACGGGCAGACGGAAATGGGGGAGAGATGATTTCCGATCTGCCGGTCCCGGTCGTCGACAGCACCGCCCTGATGTGCGGCAAGCGCGAGCTGCTTATCCGGCACGGCGCCGACATCTACCGATTGAGGGTCACCGCTTCCAACAAGCTGATCCTCACGAAGTAACCGAAACCCGAGGGACCATCCCTCCTCGGTCAGACTGCCCAGCCAGCCGGTCCCTCCGACCCGCAGCCAGCCAGGCGCCCTTTTTTCGTCTTGGGGGACCCTGGCATGAAAGCCCAATCACTAATCGCATTCCTGTTGGCCACCACGGCACTCGGCGGTGTTGCCGTCCTGCCCGTGCACGCGCAGACGCCGCCGGCGGCACAAGCTCCATCGGCACCCGATCCACAGCCCGCCACCACCGCGCAAGCGCCCGGCACACAGACGCCCACCGCTCAGGCGCCCACCACACAGGCGCCGACGACCGAGCCGACGCAGCTCGATGCGGTGACGACGGCGGCGACGCGAACGCGACGGCCGCTGCTCGACGTGCCGGCCACGGTGTCGGTGACGACGTCGGAGGATATCGAGCGCGAGAACATGCAGGACATCCGCGACCTGACGCGCAACGAGCCGGGCGTCACGGTCGGCAACAATCCCAATCGCGCCGGCTACCAGAACTTCCTGATCCGCGGCATCGGCGGCAACCGCGTGCTGCTGATGATCGACGGCATGCGCCAGCCCGACTTTCCCGACAGCAACCAGGGCGCCGGCACCTACACGCGCGAGCAGCCCGACCTCGAGGACATCAAGCGGGTCGAGATCATCCGCGGCCCCGCGTCGGCGCTCTACGGCTCGGACGCGCTGGGCGGCGTGGTCGCCTACATCACCAAGGATCCGCGCGACTACCTGCGCGACGGGAAGGACGTCTATGCCTCGGTGAAGGGCGCCTACAGCAGCGCCAACCGGCAGTTCGCCGAGTCCTTCACCGGCGCGGTGCGCGCCGGGCCTGTCGAGTTCATGGGCATCTATACGCGGCGCGACGGCCACGAATTCTATCCGGCGCAGACCACCATCAACCCCAATCCGACGAGCTGGTACAGCAACGACTTCTTCGCCAAGCTGGTGTTTCGGCCAACCGAGGTCGACACCATCCGCATCCAGGGCTCGTACACCCAGGGCCAGCAAAGCACGCAGATGCTGTCCGGCGTCGGCAACTTCCCGTCACTGTTCGCCAAGATCTACGACGAGTGGGGCCAGGACTACACCCAGACCTATCGCATTGCCGCCCAGTGGCAGCACAACGCGCCGATCGGCTTCGTCGACCGCATCGATTTCCTCGCCTACTTCAACTCGAACTACACCCAGGCCGACACCTACCAGCTGCGCGGGGCTGCAGGCGGCCCGATCCCGACCAACGCCCGGACCTCGCGGTTCTACTACACCCAGAACGTCACCGGTGCCGAGCTGCAGCTCGGCACCGACACCCAGATCGGCGACACGCGCAACGTCTTCACCTACGGGCTGAGCTTCGCCTACACCACGACCACCCGGCCGCGCGACCGGTTCCAGATCACCCTGGCGACCGGCGCGCGCACGCAGAATGTCGGCGGCGAGCTCTATCCCAACAAGAACTTCCCCGACACCCAGACGATCCAGGCCGGCGCCTACATCCAGGACGAGATCACCGCGCTCGACGGCAGGCTGACGCTCCTGCCGGCGGTGCGCCTCGACTACTATCAGCTCAATCCGGTGCCCGACAGCTACTTCTGGAACTCGACAGGCGCCACGCTGAATGTCGTCCCGTCATCCAGCACCTACTTCTCGGCCTCGCCCAAGCTCGGCGCGATCTATCGCTTCGACGACACCTACTCGGCCTACTTCCAGTACGCCACCGGCTTTCGTGCGCCGCCCTACGACAATGCCAATTTCGGCTTCACCAACGCCGCATCGTTCTACCAGATCCTGCCCAACGCCAACCTGAAGCCGGAAACCGCCAACAGCTTCGAGGTCGGCTATCGCGGCAACTACAGCGACGGCTCGAGCTGGCAGCTCACCGGCTTCTACAACCTCTACAACAACTTCCTCGAGACGGTGGTGGTCGGCATGAACGGACCGGTCACCCTGTTCCAGTACGTCAACCTCACCAACGTGACGATCTGGGGCGTCGAGGCGCGCGGCGAGTATCGCTTCACGCCGAACTGGGCGGTGCTGGGCTGGACCGCGTTCGCCCAGGGCACCGACACGCGCACCGGCCTGCCGGTCGATTCGGTGGCGCCGTGGGCGACGCAGGCGCGCATCCGCTACGGCTCGGTCGAGCGCGGCCTCAATGCCCAGCTGATCGGCACCATGGTGGCGGCGCACAACATGGTGAGCAGCCCGTTCTTCTTCCAGACGCCGGCCTACTTCAACCTCGACGCGACGGTGGGCTACACGCTGGGCGATCACTTCAAGGTCAATGCCGGCCTCTTCAACATCACCAACGCCAAGTACTGGAACTCGGCCGACGTGATCGGCATCACCTACAACAACCCACAGCTCGACCTCTACGCCCAGCCGGGGCGCTATGTCGGCGTCAACTTCACGGCGCGATGGTAAGTCTCGGTCGTCCCGACGGCGAGCGGCCGGCTCGCCCAGCGACCCGCCCCTCGCGCTCGTCGCTGGCGCTGTCGCTGATGCTGCACGGCCTGATCGCCCTGCCCCTGCTCGCTGCCGGCTCGTCCGGCAGCGCCTCGACCGACCAGCCGGCGCTGTTCGTGGAGCTCGCGATGGTGTCCGCCACACCGAGCGCCGCCGCCGACGCCGGTGCCGAGGCTTCTGAACCGGCGCCGCCGGCCGAGCCGACGACGCAGGCCGCGCCGACGGCACAGGCGGATTCGCGGCCCGAGGTCCCATTGCCTCCGCAGGAGGAGCCACCACCGCTCGACAGCTCGACGATGGCCGTCGAGAAGCAGACACCGATCGTCGGGCCGGCCCCCCCGGTCGTCGAGCGCGAAACCCCGGTCGTCGAGCGGTCGGCAGCTCCCATCGAGCGCGAGACAAAAATCGTCGAACGTGAGACAAGGATCGATCTGACACCCCCCGAGGAGCCGCCGCCACTCGACACGGCAACCTTGAAGGTGGAGCGTGAGATCCAGATCGACCTGGCGCCGGCCGAGGAACCCCCGCCGCTCGACACGTCGACTCTCCAGCCTGCCGACCCGCCAAAGCCTGTCGCGTCGCCCAAACCCGTCGAGCCGCCCAAACCCGTCGAGGCGTCCAAGCCTGTCGAGCCGGCCAAACCGACGCCGGCCCCTCCACCAAAGCCCGCGCCGCCCGCGCAAGCCGCAAAGGCCGAAAGCCCACGCCCGGCAGCCCCGCGTCCTCCGGCCAAGCCTGCCGTTCCCACCGCAGGCGCTCCCGGCGCGAATTTCGGCTCGGCCAACGATGCCCGGCAGGCAGCCGCGGGTTTCCTGCCCGCGCCGGCCATCGTCTGGGAAGGCAAGCCACGCTTCCGCCATCCGCCGACTCCCGCCGTCTATCCGCCGCGCGCCATCGAGCTCAACCACCAGGGCGAAGCCCTGGTACGGGTGCGCCTCGATGCGGTCGGCACCGCCGTCGAGATCGTCCTGCATCGCAGCAGCGGCCACCACGCGCTCGACAGCGCGGCCCTTGCAGCGGTCCGCAGCTGGCACTTCCTGCCGGCCATGCGCGACGGCAGGCCGGTTCCCTCCTGGGTCGAGATCCCGGTCCGTTTCCATCTGCGTTGAAGGAGAAATGCATGCAACCGTCCCCCACGACCGAGCTGGCAGAGCGCTGGAGCCAGCTGCGCAGCGAGAAGCCCACGCTGCGCATCCGCGACGCCGCGCTGACGCTCGGCGTCAGCGAGGCCGAGCTGGTGGCGCTGGGTGTCGGCAAGACGGCGACCCCTCTCGGCAACGACTGGCGGGGGCTGCTCAACGGGCTGCCGGCGGTCGGGCGGGTGATGTGCCTGACGCGCAACGAGCACTGCGTGCATGAACGGCACGGCCGCTTCGAGGATGTCCAGGTCGGCGGCCCGCATGGCCTGGTGCTCGGCGCCGACATCGATCTTCGCCTCTTCCTCGGCAACTGGCGCTACGGCTTTGCCGTGCGCGAGCCGCTGAAGCAGGGCGAACGGCTCAGCCTGCAGTTCTTCGATCCGTCGGGCGACGCCGTGCACAAGATCTACGCCACCGAGGAAACCGATCGTCAGGCCTTCGACGCGCTGATCGCGCGTCACCGCGCCGACGTCCCGGCGGGCCTGGCCCTCGTGCCGCGCCCCGCCGAGGCGGTGGACCGCCCCGACCCGGAGATCGACCTCGACGGCTTGCGCCAGGCGTGGCGGTCGATGAAGGACACGCACGAGTTCTTCGGCATGCTCGGCAAGTTCAAGGTCGGCCGCGTGCAGGCGCTGCACCTGGTCGGCGAGGAATTCTCGCGCGAGCTGCCGGCGCGCTCGCTGCGCGACGCGATCGAGGCGGCGAGCCGCGAGGCCGTGCCGATCATGATCTTCGTCGGCAATCGCGGCTGCATCCAGATCCACAGCGGGCCGATCGAGCGCCTGCTCGAGGTGCCGGGCTGGTTCAACATCGTCGACCCGACGTTCAACCTGCATCTGCGCGATGCCGGCGTCGCCCGCGTGTTCTCGGTGCGCAAGCCGACCGACGACGGCATCGTGACCTCGATCGAGGCCTTCGACGCGCTCGACCGCAACATCCTGCTGATGTTCGGCGCGCGCAAGCCGGGCAAGCCCGAGCTCGAGGAGTGGCGCGCCCTGGTCGCCGGGATCGAGAAGCGGGCGGCTTCGTGACTGGCATGAAACACGGTCTTGCGCTGGCAGCGCGCCACTTCTCCTCCTCCCCAGCGAAGCTGGGGAGGAAAATCACGCCAGTCCATGTCGGCCGCCGCACGGCGTTGATCGCGGCGGCCGCGACGCTCGCCGCGCCGGCGGCGCGTGCCGAAAGAGCGCCGCGCATCGTGTCGATCGGCAGCTCGCTCACCGAGATCATCTATGCGCTCGGCGCGGAAAACCTGCTGGTCGGCGTCGACACGACCAGCCTCTACCCGGCCCAGGCGCGCGCCCTGCCGCAGGTCGGCTACATGCGCGCGCTGTCGGCCGAGGGTGTGCTGTCGCTGAAGCCGACCCTGATTCTCGCCACGACGGCGGCGGGCCCGGCCACGACCCTCGACCAGCTGCGCAGCACCGGCATCGAGGTGCTGGTGCTGCCCGACCGCTACGACTACGACAGCGTGGTCGCCAAGATCGCGGCGGTCGGCAAGGTCGCCGGCAAGTCAGCCGAGGCCGAGGCCATGATCGCGCGCGGCCGCGCCGAGATGGCGGCGCTGTCGGCGCGGCTCGCCAAGGCGGGCAACAGGCCGCGCGTGCTGTTCCTGCTGTCGATGGGCGGCGGCGCGCCGCAGGCCGCTGGCCGCGACACGGCAGCGGATGGAATCATCAGGCTGGCGGGCGGCGTCAATGCCGTCGACGGCTATGCCGGATACCGGGCGCTGACACCAGAGGCGGTGATCGCCTCGCGTGCCGACTTCGTGCTGGTGACGCGCCAGACCGTGGATGCGCTGGGCGGCGTCAAGGCGATCCTCGATCAGCCGGCGATCAGCCGCACGCCGGCCGGCCGCGACGGCAAGGTGCTGCAGTTCGATGCGCTGCTTCTGCTGGGCTTCGGCCCGCGCACGCCGCAGGCGGCCGAGGAGCTGGCCAGCGCGCTCCACCCCGACCTCGTCCGCACGCGGTGAGCGCTCCCGCCTTGGGCGCCGCCGCCTTGCGGCGGCCGATCCCGCTGTTCGCGCTCGCGGCCGTGCTGAGCGTGCTGGGCGGCCTGTGCATCGGCGCCTTCCCGGTGAGCGTCGCCAACCTTTTGTCGGCGATCGGTCTTTCCAGCACGCCGATCGACGACACCACGGCTACGGTGCTCTACGCCATCCGCGCGCCGCGCGTGCTGGCGGCCTTCGCCGTCGGCGCCGCGCTGGCGGCGGGCGGCGCGGCGATGCAGAGCCTGTTCCGCAACCCGCTGGCCGATCCCGGCCTGCTCGGCGTGTCGAGCGGGGCGGCGCTCGCCGCCGTGACGGTGATCGTGCTGGGCGAGAAGGTGATGCACATCGTGCCGCCGCCGCTCAAGCCGTGGCTGCTGCCGATCGCCGCCTTCCTGGGCGGCCTCGCGGCGACCATCGTCGTCTACCGGCTGGCGGCGCGTGACGGCATCACCCTGGTCGGCACGCTGCTGCTGGCCGGCATCGCCATCAACGCCATCGCCGCGGCCGGCATCGGCATGCTGGTGTTCATCGCCGACGAGCAGCAGCTGCGCACGCTGATCTTCTGGACAATGGGCGGCTTCGGCGCCGTCACCTGGGTGGCCATCCTGCCCACCCTGCTGGTGCTGGCGATCGCCGTGCCGACCCTGCTGCCGGCCGCCCATCTGCTCGATGCGCTGTCCCTGGGCGAACGCGAGGCCGGGCATGTCGGCGTCGACGTCGAGCGGCTGAAACGTCGCCTGGTGACGCAGGTGGCGCTGGCGGTCGGCGCCAGCGTGGCGATCTCGGGAACCGTCGGCTTCGTCGGCCTGGTGGCGCCACACATCGTGCGCCTTCTGCTGGGGCCGGCGCATCGCACCCTGCTGCCCGCCGCCGCGCTGTTCGGCGGCGCCTTCGTGGTGCTGGCCGACGCGCTCGCCCGCACGATCGTCTCGCCGGCCGAGCTGCCGATCGGCGTGCTGACTGCCCTGGTCGGCGGGCCGTTCTTCCTCTGGCTGCTGGCCGGCCGCGCCGCCCGGGGCGGCCTGTGAGCCTGCTGGAGGCCCGGAACGTCGGCGTGCGCGTCGGCGCCAAGGTGCTGATCGAGGACATCTCGCTCGCCCTCGCACCTGGCGAGCTGGTGGCCGTTCTCGGCCCCAACGGCGCCGGCAAGAGCACCCTGCTGGGCGCGATCGCGGGCGACCGCGCGGTGGCGAGCGGCGCAGTCCTGCTCGACGACCGGCCGATCGGCCAGTGGAACAAGGCGGCGCTGGCGCGGCGGCGCGCCGTGCTGCCGCAGCATTCGGCTGTGGCCTTCGACTTCACCGGCCTGCAGATCGCCACCCTGGGCCTGCTCGCCCATCGCGACCGGCTGTCGGAACGGCAGATGCGCGGCCTCGCCGAGCGGGCGCTGCACGAAACCGAGGCGCTGGCCTTCGCCGACCGGCCCTACACCGTGCTGTCGGGCGGCGAGCGCCAGCGCGTGCAGCTGGCCCGCGTGCTGGCGCAATGCGACGCCGATCCGTCGGTACGGCCCTTCCTGCTGCTCGACGAGCCGATCACCGGCCTCGACCTCGCCCATCAGCACGCCGCGCTGGCGAGCGCCCGCCGCCGCGCCGATCGCGGCCTGGGCGTGCTGGCGGTGCTGCACGACATCAACATGGCGGCGCGCTACGCCGACCGCGTCGCCATCCTCGAGAACGGCCGCATGAGCGCCCTCGGCGCCAGCGACGCCATGCTCACGCCGGAGCGCCTGTCGGCCGTGTTCGCCACACCCATCGTGAAAATTTCCGCCGGCGGCGAGACTGCGTTTCTCAGCCCGGGGGCGGGGCGTTAGAGCAGCCGATAGGCGTTGTGCGCTATGCCGCTTCCGCGATGTCGAGCCTTACTTTGAGCCCTGCTTGGCCTGCCAGGCTGATGAGAGCCTCGAGGCTGAAGTTCATGATCCGGCCGCGCAGCAGGTCATTGAGCCGAGGTTGAGTGATGCCAAGCCGACGCGCCGCCTCGGTCTGCGTCACCTTCCAGCTCCGCACGCGCTGCTCGATCGCGATAACCAGGTTGGAACGCATGGTCATGCTCGCGGCTTCGGCCGGCGAGTTCTCGAGTGCATCCCACACATTGGAAAAGCTCTGGCGTTTCATCGTCAAGTCTCCGCTAGATCTGCCGCAATCGGCCTGAGGCCAAATCCAAATCTCGCTTGGCCGTCTGCTGCGTCTTCTTATGAAAAGCGTGCAGCACGTAGACGGCATCCTCCACCTTGACGACGTAGAGCACGCGAAACGCGCCGGCCTCGTCCCGGATGCGGATTTCCCTGACCCCCTGCCCGACTGTCGTCACCGGCTTCCAGTCGGTAGCCTCGAGCCCGAGCTGAATCTTGTGCAATTGAACGCCGGCTTCCTTCCGCGCCGCCTCCGGAAAATCGCGCAACCGCTCCAGAGAATCCCCGAGAAACTCGAGCCGCTTCAAAGCAACCACGAGCCCATTTATATCAGAGTCAGTATAAACAGACAAGCCACTCTGCAATTCCGCACCAATTGGACGAGCAAAGACGCGCGACTGGAGTCGGGCCCCCAGCGAAAGGACGAGATGCGGCAAAAGCACGACGGTCACCACAAGGTCACTCCGGCGGCCCCTGGCAACGCGCACCATCCAAATCATCGTCAAGGTGCGGGCCTTTGGACATAAACAAGCCGGATTTACTGGCTGATATCGGCGGGCCATGGGCGACCGTCCCACCCTGATCGTGACCACCCGTCTCGGCGTCCGGCCGCTGGGCGTGCGCGGCGATCCGCTGCATGCGGTCGCGAGCCAGCTCCTCGCCGTCGTTCGCCGCCGCCTGGGCGACGGCCCCGCGAACCTTCTTGCCGATCCGCAGCTGCGCGAGAGTGGCGACGGCATCGACTGGTATGCCGCACGCTCGGGCCCGGTGCAGCGTCTCGCCGATCTCGGCGAGAGCGAGCGCGCGCAGGCGCTGGCCGCGGTCGAGCGCCATCTCGAGGCGATCCGCCGGCTCGGCGCGCAACTGCAGGCGCCATCGGCGGCCACCGAAGCGCATTTGATCGGCCGGTCGCTCGAGCTGGCGACCCGCCGCCCGTCCGACGACTTCATCTATATCGTCGACGGCGAGCCGGTGATCGTGGCCTGGGGCTACGAAGCCGACGCCGTGGCGAGCCTGCAGCCCGTCGCCCTGCCCGCGATGCCGCCGCCGCTGCCGATCGCCACCGCCGCCGCCACGACCTTGGCCAGCGTGCCCGCGGTGCCGGCGACGCGTCTCGCCTGGGCGCCGTGGCTCAGCGCCCTGCTGTTCGGCCTGCTGCTGCTTCTGCTCCTGCTGGCGACGTCGTGGCTGATGCGCGCCTGCACGCCCATCGGACCCGACGTCACCATAGCCACCCACGAGACGCCCGCCCCGCCGCCACTGGAAGCGCCACCCGATCCGACTCCGCTGCTGAAGGCCTCGCTCGACAACGCCGAGGCCAACGAAGGCAAGCTCAAGGCCGAGCTGGCCGCGCTCGAGCTCGAGCTCAGGAACAAGATCGCCGCCTGCAAGCCGATCGAGCCGCCCAAGCCGCCTCCACCGCCGCCGGTCGCGGCCGCCAAGCCGCCGGCACCGCCTCCCCCACCACCGCCGCAGCAACGACCGCCGCCGCCACCGCAGCAGGCCTCGCTGCCGCCCGCTCCGCCCATCAATCGCCCGCCGCCCGGCCAGCTACCGTGCAACTGGTCGGGCGATTCGGGCGGCGAAGGCGTGACACGCAACCGCCACTATCTGGGTGACAAGCCGGGCTTCGTCGGCATCAACTACAATCTCTACGTCAAGCCGGACGACATCAGGGTGATTTATCGTGGCCAGGTGCTCAACGGCACCGGCGGCCCGCGCAGCGGCCGCGGCGGCTTCGGCTTCGATTGGAAGCCGGTGGCCGGGGATTATTCGGTCGATGTCATCGTAACGGGAGAGATGTGGGGTACGCGCTGGACGTACGCCATGGTCTGCCCACGCTGAGGAAAAGTCGTCAGGGAACCCGGATGGCCGCAGGACCCCTTCTCGTCAGTGAACCGCTGCAGCGCTATCGGGCGCTCGGCATGGCGGGCGATCCCGTGTGGCGCGCCGCCGGCCAGCTGCGCACCGCCGTGACGGCGCGACTGTCGCGCCGTCATGCCGACCTGCTGGCGATTCCCGAGGTCGATCCGACCGGACGTCAGATCGACTGGTACGCCCCGTTCGACGGCGCGGTGCGCAGCCTCGCCGATCTCGACGAGACCGAACGCGCCGCCGTGCTCGACGAGGTTCGTCGCCTGCACGACGACCTGTCGAGCCTCGCCGAGTCGATGGAGGCGCCCGCCCGGTCGGGCGCCGAGCGCAATTTCGCGCGCCTGCTGCGTCATGCCCTGACCGCGCCGGGCGAGGAAACGCTCTTCGTCGTCGACGGCAAGCCGGTCATGACGTTCTGGGGCTTCAGCGCCGATGCGGCGCTGCCGGGTTCCTTCCTCGCCAGCCCGCCGGTTGCGGCGGCGCGGCCCGGCCTCGCCGCGCAGCCGGCGCCGCAAGCCGTGCTGGCCAGCGCGCCCGCCGTGGCAGCGGTCGCCGGCCGCTCGACCTGGTGGCAATGGCTGCTGCTCGCCGTGCTGCTGCTTCTCCTGCTGGCGCTCGCCGCGTGGCTGGTGCGGCCCTACCTGCCGCGCCTCGAGCCCGTGCTCGAGGCCGAGGCGCGCGAGCGCGCGCTCGGCATGTCGGTGCGCCAGCCGGCCGAGCTGCAGAAAGCCCGCGTCGATACCCTGCAGCGCGACAGCGAGGCGCTGCGCCTCGAGCTGGCGCGGCTCACCGACGAGCTGGCGCGGCGCGGCGGCGACTGCGCCGCCGGCCTGGTCGTGCCGGGCGGCGTGATCGTCGGCAATGCGCCGATCGAGCGCGGCGCCGCGCCCGACGGACCGGACGTCGCCGCCCTCGACAAGGGAGCTGGCCTCGACAAGGGCACGGCGCCGGGCAAAGAACCCAACAAGGATCCCGGCAAGGACCAGGGCATACGCGGCCCGGACGAGAAAAATCTCGACAAGAACGCCGACAAAGGCGGTGCCAGCGATCGCCTCGACGACAAGAACAAGGACGCCAACGCTCCCAAGGACGAGCCCAAGCCAATGGTCGTTCCGCCCGACGCAAGGCAGAAGCAGGACCTTGCCTTCCTGAAGGGCGACTGGCGCTCGCGCACCGGGCTGGCGACGGCGACCGGCGAGCGCGACATCCGCCCGACCTATACTCTCGACGACAAGGGCAAGGGCAAGGTGAGCTTCAAGCAGAAGAACGGCAGCGTCTGCGAGGCGCCGGCCGAGGCGCGCTGGAACGGCGACAAGCTCACAATCGAGGAGAAGGCCAACCCCAAGTGCGCCGACGGTCGGACCTACGCCCGCAACACGGTGAACTGCGAGGTCGGGGCAGACGGCGTGGCGAAGTGCAGCGGCAGCCAGCCCGGGGATTCGCGCAGCTATCGCGTGCAGATCGGCCGTTGACCCATGCCACACATTCAGCTGCTGTTCAGCCTCCGGCGGGACTAGTATCGGCGCACATCTGAACAGCATCACATGAGCGATCTCGCCCGCCTGCCGAGCTATCCCAGCCCGACGACGCTGATTGCCCGTTCCGGCATTCAGTTCCTCGATTTCGGCTTCGACCCCGTGCGCCTGAAGGTGCGCGAATGGGGCTTCCATGACAGCGCCTCCGGCAAGGGCGTCGACGACCTGGTGCAGCTCGACTTCGACGAGGCGCACGGCCAGTACGAGGTCGTCGAAGCGGGCCGCCGGCGCGCCGCCGAGCCCAACCTGGTGATCACCGCCAAGGATGCGCTGGCGCCGTTCCTCGACAAGTGGCTGCCGCTGCCCTTCCTGCAGGTGCGCCCCAACAACCAGTTCCGCGAGGGCCCTGCCGACTGGGCACGCGTGCGCGTCGTCGATCTCGAGGCGCGCTATGGCGCGGGCTACCGCGACGAGCAGGGCCATCGCTATCGCGCGGTGATCGCCTTCGACACCGGGCTGATCGCCGAGGCCGAGGGCCGCGCCTATCTCGCGCCGTCGTCCAAGGACGTCACCGCCGGTGCGCTGTTCGCCCTGGCGCCCCAGCAGCGCGCCAACCACTGGCTGCTGCGCCAGGGCTGGATGAACCAGTGGCTCGAGGAGCTGTTCCGCGAGCTTCATCCGCGTGCCACGCCGGAGGAGATCGAGAGCGACATCAAGCAGAAGCCACAGGAGGCGACGGCACGCTATCTGGCTTTCCTGGGTCTGCTGGCGAGCGCGCTGCCCCTGCCGCCGATCAAGCTGGTGGGCGATGCCGAGCGGCCCGGCCGCGGCGCCATCGAGGTCGACTTGGTGCTCGACGTCGGCAACTCGCGCACCTGCGGCCTGCTGATCGAGGCGGCCGGCGAGCTCGGCGTCAACCTGAACGATTCCTACGAGCTCTCGCTGCGCGACCTCTCCCATCCCGAATGCGTGCACGCGCGGCCCTTCGAATCGCGCGTCGAGTTCGCCCAGGCGTGGTTCGGCAAGAACCACCTGTCTCGGCTCGGCGGCCGCGCCGACGCCTTCGTCTGGCCGACCATGACGCGCGTCGGGCCGGAGGCGACCCGCCTCGCCGCGCGCCGGCGCGGCACCGAAGGCAACACCGGCATGTCGAGCCCCAAGCGCTATCTGTGGGACGAGGAGCCGCAGCCGCGCGAATGGCGCTTCAACGTCGCCTACGCCCAGGACCAGACGGCGATGCCGGCGGCGGCCGGGCCGATGGCGCAGCTCGTCAACCAGAAGGGCGAGCCGCTGCATCTCGTCGATTCCGACGCCGACAGCGCCGATCACCTGCCGGTGTTCGAGCCGCTCTACTCGCGCTCCTCGGTCATGACCTTCGTGCTGTCGGAGATCCTGCTTCAGGCGTTGACCCTGATGAACTCGCCGCAGCAGCGCGGCCGGCGCGCCCATGCCGAGACGCCGCGCCGCCTGCGCCGCGTCGTGCTCACCCTGCCGACCGGCATGCCGCTGGCCGAGCGCCTGATCTTCCGCAAGCGCGCCGAGGCGGCGCGCGATCTCGTCTGGATGATGCTGGGCTGGAAGCTCGACGATCCGGCCGCCCCGCCGCCGCGCGTGCTGACCGACTGGGACGAGGCGAGCTGCACCCAGCTGGTCTATCTCTACACCGAGGTGGCGCGCAATTTCGGCGGCGATGCAAGGCGCTTCTTCGAGGTCACCAGCAGGCCGCGCGGCAAGCCGGCCGACGGCGCGCTCAACATCGCCAGCATCGACGTCGGCGGCGGCACCACCGACCTGATCATCAACACCTACCGCCTGGAAGGCGCCGGCACCTCGGTCACCCTGTTCCCCGAGCAGCGCTTTCGCGAGGGCTTCAACGTCGCCGGCGACGATATTCTCCTGCGCGTCGTGCAGGGCCACGTGCTGCCGCCGATCGAGGCGGCTCTGCGTGCCGCCGGCATCGCCAATCCCGACGACCTGATGGCCGAGCTGGTGGGCGGCGATCGCGGCGGCGAGGACGTGATCCAGCGCAACCTGCGCCAGCAGTTCGCCCTGCAGATCGCCCATCCGATCGCGCTCGAGCTGATGCGCGCCGCCGAGACCTACGATCCCGCCTCGGGCGTCGTCGCGGCGGAACCGCGCCTCTACGACTCGTTCTTTGCCGAGGGCGCCAGGCCGTCCGAGGACGTGGTGACCTTCGTCAACGAGGCGGCGCGCAAGCGCGGCGCCAAGGGCTTCGATCTCAAGGCGACGGTCTTCCCCGTCGAGCTGCCGAGCCTCGACAAGACGGTGCGCGCCGAGATGGGCCGCGTGCTGGCGCCGCTCGCCGAGATCGTGCACGCCTACGATTGCGACGTGCTGCTGCTGTCGGGCCGGCCGTCGCGGCTGCCCGGCATCCGCGGCCTCTTGATGGAATTGCTGCCGCTGCCACCGGAGCGCGTGATCTCGCTGCACGAGTACCGCGTGGGCGCCTGGTATCCGTTCCGCGACGCGCGGCTGCGCGTGGAGGATCCCAAGACCACGGTCGCGGTCGGCGCCATGATCGCCGCCCTTGCCCAGTCGCAGCTGCCCGACTTCTCGTTCCGCTCCGACCTCCTGCGCTCGCGCAGCATCGCCAGGTTCATCGGCAAGCTCGATGGCGGCGGCCGGCTGCAGCGCGAGGACCTGGTCTATCGCGACGTCGATCTCGACAATCGCGAGTACGAGCTGCCGGAGACGACCTTCGAGTTCCGCGGCCCCATGTGGCTCGGCGCGCGCCAGCTCGACCTGGTGCGCTGGCCGGCGGCACGGCTCTACGCGCTCGAGTTCGCCCGGCCCGAGCACGCCGAGCGGCACGCCCGCGAGACGCCGTTCAAGGTGGCGCTCGCGCGCGTCAAACCGAAGGACAAGGACTCGGGCGACGTCGAACGCTTCCGCCTGCGCCAGGTGACCAATCGCGACGGCCGCGCCGTGGCGCTCGATCGCCTGACCTTGCGCCTGCAGACGCTGCCGCGGCGCGAAGGCTACTGGCTCGATACAGGCATGCTCAAGACCGGTTGAGGACATGGACACCGTCGATCTGAGACTGGCCCAGGACTGCGAGACGCTCGCCGTCGCGGCGAGCGAGGGCGTCGCCTGGCTGAAGGGCGCGGCCGAGCAGTCGCCGACCGTGGCGCAGCAGGCGCCATCGTTGATCGGCGAGCTGCAGAAGGTTCGCAACCAGAGCCGCAAGCTGGCGCGCGCCGCGCGGCGGCGCATGTGCGTCGGCGTGTTCGGCCCCAGCCAGGCCGGCAAGTCGTATCTCGTCTCGATCCTGGCGAGCCGCGACGGCAATCCCCTGCAGGCGAGGTTCGCCGGCCAGAGCTATGACTTCCTCAAGGAGATCAACCCGCCGGGCAACCGCGAGTCGACGGGCCTGGTGACTCGCTTCGGCCTCGGGCTGAGCGCCGGCGACGCGGCCTTTCCGGTGCGCGTGCGCCTGCTCACCCAGACCGACATCGTCAAGATCCTGGGCAACTCCTTCCTGCTCGACTTCGACCATCAGAAGGCGGCCTTCGAGCGACCGGACGGTGCCGCCATCAGGAAGCGCATCACCGAGCTGCGCGCCAAGGCGATGCCTTCGCCCGTCGGCGATCTCGACTCCGACGACGTGCTCGACCTGATCGAGTATTTCGATACGTTCTTCGCTGGCGTGACCGCCGAGCTGCGCACCGACTACTGGCGCGAGGCGATCGAGCTGGCGCCGCGTCTCGGCGGCCGCGACCGCGCCCGGCTGTGGTCGCTGCTGTGGTACGATTTCGAGCCCTTCACCGAGCTCTATCTCACGCTCTACGACGGCCTGCAGAAGCTGTCGTTCGCGCCCGAGGCGTCGCTCGGCATGGATGCGCTGATCCCACGCGAGAAGAGCATCGTCGACGTGCTGACGCTCGATCGTCTCGGCGCCGATTCGGCCGATACGCTCGAGGTGCGGCCCCTGCATATGGACGGCCGCGCCGCGCCCGACGCACGCCTGCCGCGCTCGCTGGTCTGCGCCCTCACCGCGGAGCTGAGCGTCGCCATCGCCGAGAAGCCGTGGGACTTCTTCGACCACACCGACCTGCTCGATTTTCCGGGCGCGCGCTCGCGGCTGAAGCTCGCCAACCTCGAGGACGTCGCCAAGGCCAAGGGCGTCGCCGAGGGCGCCAACCCGCTGCGCGAGCTGCTGCTGCGCGGCAAGGTCGCCTATCTGTTCCAGCGCTACTCGGCCGAGCGTGAGCTGAGCGCCATCCTGCTGTGCATCCCCGACGGCAACCAGGAGGTCCGTGACCTCTCGGACATGATGACGGCGTGGATCGACCAGACGATCGGCGCCACGCCGGCCGAGCGCGCCAAGCAGCGCAATGCGCTTTTCCTGGTCCTGAGCAAGATGGACCGCGAGTTCGAGCAGAAGGCCGGCGAAACCGAGGAATCGCGCCGCCTGCGCTGGTCGGCCCGCCTCAACAACTCGCTGATCAACAACTTCCGCGGCGAGTGGCCGACCAACTGGAACGGCCGGCCGTTCGACAACAGCTTCTGGCTGCGCAACCCGACCGTGATCGACGAGCGGCTGATGGACTACGAAGGCGGCCGCGAGCGCGGCATCGCCGAGTCGTTCGCCGAGCGCGCCGTCGAGCTGCGCGGCCATTTCGTCGGGAATCCCGACGTGCGCCGTCACTTCGCCGACCCGGCGCGCGCCTGGGACGAGGCGTTCAGGCCGAATGACGGCGGCGTGTCGTACCTGGTGCGCAGCCTGATCCCGGTATGCGACCCGGTGATCAAGCGCGCCCAGGTGCGCGGCCAGCTCGAGGTGCAGATCCGCCGCCTGGTCGACCGGCTGGCCGGCTTCCACAGCGCCGCCGACGGCGATTCGCGCGCCAAGAAGCGCGACCTCGTGGACACCGTGCTGCGCGGGCTCGGGCCCTGCATCCAGCAGCAGCTGTTCGGCGAGCTGGTCGCCGCCCTGCACGTCGCCGAGAGCGCGTTGCGCGAGATCTACTTCCGCATCTCCACGGCGCGGCCGGCCGACGAGGCCGAGGGCCGCAACGGCAAGGCGCCGGCCCATGTGACGCAAGCGACCGGCGCCTCGGTCGATCTCGGCGCGATCTTCGCCGACGTGTTCGGCGACGAGCCCGGCCGCGGCGCGCCGCCGGCCGGCGTGCTGGAGGACCGCGCCGATCGTTTCGCCCGCGAGGCCGCCGAATACTGGCTGGAGAACATGCGCCGCGTCGGCGCCGACGAGAAGGCGCTGTCGCATTTCGGCGTCGACCGTCAGCATCTCGGCTGGCTGATCGACGAGCTGGTGGTCGGTGCCCATCGCCTGAAGCTGATCGACCAGCTGAGCCACGAGGTGCGCGAGCTGGAGAACGCCGCCAACGCCAAGTGGGAGGAGATCGCCGAGCGCCAGGTGCGCACCGCCTCGACGGCGCTGAACGGATATGTCAGCGCGCTCGGCTTCGACCGCCTGCCAATCGACCAGCGCCCCGGCCTGCCGCCCAACAACCCGGTGCGGCGGGTGTTCGAGGCGCCGGCCATCGTCAACGGCGTGCCGACCTTGAGCGAGGATCCGCGGCCGATCTATGCCGACTACTGCAAGGACTGGATGCGCGCCTTCCTGCAACTCGCCATGGACAATGTCGGCTACGAGGGCGGCCGCGAGATCACGCCCGAGCAGAACGACCGGCTGGGCGCCATCCTGCGCGCGGTGCCGGCCTAGGCCACCGCCATGGCGATCCGCGCTTCCGTCCAGAGCCTGCCCGATCCCGGCCACGCCATCCTGCGCATCGGCGAGCTCGATGCCGCGCCGCAGGGCCTGGCGCTGTCGATCCAGCGCCAGCAGGGACCGGACATCCATCTGGGCGACGACGGCTGGCGGCGCACCGAGGCGTGGCTGCAACCCGCGCATGTCGAGCGCAAGGGCCAGGTGCTGGAGTTCCATCTCGGCCCGGAGATCTGCGATCGCCTGGCCGGCATCGCCACCGTGCGGCTGCGCGTGAGGGAACCCGACATCGGCGTCGTCGCCACCACCGTGGTCGCGTGGCCGGCGATGCTGACCTCGGGAGCCGCCGACCCGACTAGCCGGGCTCTCGACGACACGATCCAGTTTCGCCGCAAGCAGGCGGCACCGCCGCCCGCGCCGGAACCGGAGCCGGAACCCGAGCTGCCGCCCCCTCTTCCGCCGCCATCACCGCCGCCGCGGCCGGAGCTGCGCGCCTCGCGCGCCTTCGATCCGGATCCGCAGCCGCCGACGGGCCGGACCGGCTGGCTGATCGCCGCCGCGGTCGTGGTGCTGCTCGTGGGCGGCGGCTACTACGTCTACACCAACCACATCGCGCCGCCGGTGGACGACGGCCCGGTCGCCGCGACCCCGACGCCCCCTGCGCCAGCCACGCCGGTGACGCCGGGCACGCCACCAAAGAAGTCGGTGCGCGAAGTGGTGGGCGAGTTCCTCGCCACCAAGCCGACACAGGAGGCGATGCTCGCCAAGGCGCGCGACTACGCCAAGGCGGGCGACACGTCCGCGGCGTTCCTGGTGTTCCGCCGCGCCGCCGAGAGCGGCAGCGCACCAGCGGCGCTCGAGATCGCGACGTTCTACGATCCGCTGGTGACCCCGGCGAAAGGCGGCTTCACCCCCGACGGCACGCGCGCCGCCGACTGGTACGAGCGCGCCGCGCTGGCCGGCCTGCCCGAGGCACAGCGCCGGCTCGGCCTGCTGCTCGCCAGGGGCGGCGCCGGGCTCGGCGCCGACCCCGGTCGCGCGAAAAGCTGGCTGCAGCAGGCGGCGGCGCAGAACGACGCCGAGGCGAAGAAGGCGCTGGACGCACTGCCGAAATAACTTCGTTCCGGCCAGTCGCTTTGGCATCCTTGTTCTGCGGCCGGTCGAAGTCCTCGACAGGGTGCGAACATGAGCAAGGCTGCCTATCCGCTGAAGCTTCCGACATCGATCAAGAACGCAGCTGCGAAGCTTGCAAAAGGAGACGGCGTGTCACTGAACCAGTGGATCGCTTCCGCCGTCGCTGAGAAGGTCGGCGCCGTGGAGACCGCGGCGGAATTCTTCAAGCGACGCGCCGGCAAGGCGAAGCCCAGCGATCTGCTGTGGTTCCTCGATCGCGCACCGGCCAAGCCTCCGGCGCACGGCGACGAGAAGGGATGAGCTGATATCCGGGAACGCGGAAGCCGCCGCTCGGCGCCCGCGCGAAGAAAGCCTTTGTGCACCGGCAACTGCCGGTGAACAATCGACGCGGCACGCCACCCTGACCAGAGGCCGCTGTTGAAGCCCGGCATCGTCTCCGACCCGCACGCCAGCACCGAAGACCACGGCTTTCGCCTGCGGGTCGCCTCCGATGTCGGCGGCACCTTCACCGACAACCTTGCCTACGACTCGGTGACCCGGACCGTCACGGTCGCCAAGGTGCCGACCACGCCTCACAACCGCGCCATCGGGACCGTCGAAGGGCTCAAGCGTGCGCTCGCGCTCCAAGGGCGCAGCGGCGCCGAGGTCGACTATGTCGGCCACGGCATGACGACCGCGACCAACGCCGTGATCCAGCGCCAGGGCGGGCGCACCGCCTTCGTGACCAACGAAGGCTTCCGCGACCTGCTGTCGATCGGGCGTCAGGATCGCCCAAGCCTCTACGACCTCACCAAGGTGCGGCCCGAGCCGCTCGCGGCGCGCGCCGACAGCTACGCCGTTGCCGGCCGCATCGGTCCCGACGGCCGCGAGGTCACCCCGCTCGACGAGCCCGGCCTCGCCGCGATCGCCGACGAGATCAGGCGAACCGACGTGCGCGCGGTCGCGATCTGCTTCCTGCACGCCTACGCCAACCCCGAGCACGAGCGTCGCGCCAAGGCGATCCTGTCGGCCGCGCTGCCGGCGGTCGTGGTCTGCTGCTCGACCGAGATCCTGAGCGAGTTTCGCGAGTACGAGCGTGCCAGCACGGCGGTGCTCAACGCCTACCTGATGCCGGTGATGGACAGATATCTGGGCTCGCTCGTGGCGCTCCTGTCCGACCCGGAGACGGGGCTCGGGCTCGGCGCCGACCGGCCCGTGATGGTCATGGAAGCCTCGGGCGGGCTCATGACCGTCGACACCGCGCGCGCCAAGCCGGTCCACACCGTGCTGTCCGGCCCCGCCGGAGGCGTGGTCGCCAGCGCCCATGTCGCGGCCCTGTCGGGGATCCGCGACATCGTCACGATGGACATGGGCGGCACCAGCACCGACATCAGCCTGATCCTCGACGCCACGCCGCAGGTGACGCGCCAGGCCAGCCTCGCGCGCATCCCCGTCCGCATCCCCGTGATCGACATCAACGCGATCGGCGCCGGCGGCGGCTCGATCGCCTGGATCGACGACGGCGGCGCGCTGCGGGTCGGGCCGGTCAGCGCCGAGGCGATCCCGGGCCCTGCCTGTTATCGTCGCGGCGGCGCGCGTCCGACGGTGACCGACGCCAACCTGGTGCTCGGCCGGTTCGGCGAGGACACCAGGCTCGGCGGCGACCTGACCCTCGACAGGGATGCCGCCCATCGCGCGATCGAGGCCGAGGTCGCGCGGCCGCTCGGCCTGTCCGTGGTGGAGGCCGCGGCCGGGATCGTGCGGGTCGCCAACGCCAACATGGTGCGCGGCATCCGCGTCGTCTCGGTCGAGCGTGGCCACGATCCGCGCCGCCTGACGCTGGTTCCCTTCGGCGGCGCGGGGCCGATGCACGGTGCCGCGGTGGCGCGCGAGCTGGCGATCCCGCGCATCCTGGTGCCGCCCACGCCGGGCATCCTGTGCGCGCTGGGGATGCTGGTATCCGACCTCCGCCATGACCTGATCGAGACCCACCTCGGCGCCCATGCCGATTTCGGCTTCGCGCGCGGCCAGGCGATCCTCGCGCCGATGGCCGCCGAAGCCCGCCGGTTGCTGGACGAGGACGGCGTGCCCGAGCCGCGCCGCCGCGTCACGGCACGCGTCGACATGCGCTATATCGGCCAGTCCTACGAGCTCGCGGTGCCGCTCGACCCGATCGACGCCGCCACCTGGTCGTCGCTGCCCGGGCGCTTCCACGAGATCCATCGCCAGCGCTTCGGCCATGCCGACCCGCAGGCGCCGGTCGAGATCGTCAGCTTCGGCATGACCGCGATCGGGCTGATCGATACGCCGCAGCTCCCCCGGCCTGCCAAGGGGCGCAGGAAGCCACCCGAGGCGGCTCGGCTCGGGTCGCGGAAGGTCTACTTCGAATCGCTGGCCGGCGCCGCGGCGGGCTGGCTCGACTGTCCGGTCTGGCAGCGCGAGGCTTTGCTCGCCGGCAACGTGATCCAGGGCCCCGCCGTGCTGGAGGAGATCTCCGCCACGACCGTGCTCTATCCGGCCGACGTGGCGCGCGTGGATGCCCAGGGCAGCCTGATCGTGGAGGTGGGAAAATGACGAAGCGCCGCAACGACATCGATGCCATCACGCTCGAGGTGCTGCGCAACGCCCTCGAGTCGGTCGCCGACGAGATGGGAGCGGTCCTCAAGCTCACCTCCTTCTCGCCCAACATCAAGGAGCGAATGGACGCCTCGTGCTCGATCTTCGACTGCAAGGCGCAGCTGGTCGCCCAGGCCGAGCACGTGCCGGTCCACATGGGCGCCATGCTGAAGGCGGTGCAGGCGACGGTCGCGGCAGTCGGCAAGATCGAGGCCGGCGACGTCGTCATCGTCAACGATCCTTACGTCGGCGGGGCGCACCTGCCCGACATAACCCTGGTGGCCCCGGTCGACGTCGAGGGCACCCGTGTCGCCTATGTCGCGACCCGCGCGCACCATTCCGACGTCGGCGGCATGGAGCCGGGCTCGATGCCAGGCAGGAGCCAGGAGGTGTTCCAGGAAGGCCTGATCATCCCCGCCGTGAAGCTCTATCGGAAAGGCGAGCTGCAGGAAGACATCATGCGCATGATCCTGGCGAACGTGCGCACGCCCGAGGAGCGCCGCGGCGATCTCAATGCCCAGCTCGCCTCGATACGGGTCGGCGCGCGCCGTCTGGAGGAACTGGCCGAGACCTATGGGACCGACCTTCTGATGCGTGGCTTCGACGCCCTGCTCGACTATGCCGAGCGCCGCATGCGCAAGCGCCTGGCCGACCTGCCGCCCGGCGTCTATCGCGGCGAGGATCAGCTCGACGACGACGGCTGGTCGGACGAGCCGGTGGCTATAAAGCTCGCCGTCACGGTCGCGAAGGACCGCATCCTGCTCGATTTCGAGGGCTCGTCCCCGCAGCGCCGCGGCAACATCAACGCGGTCGCGCCGATGACCTACTCGGCCGTGTTTTTCGCCATCAAGGTCATGACCGACGCCAGCCTGCCGGTGAATGCCGGCACTTTCCGGCCGGTCGAGGTCAACTTGCCCGAAGGCAGCTTCCTCAACGCCAGGCATCCGGCGGCGGTCTGCTCGGGCAACACCGAGACGACCCAGCGCCTGGTCGACACGATCCTGAAGGTGTTCCACCAGTTCGCCCCGGATCGCGTGCCCGCGGCCAGCCAGGGCACCATGAACCTGATCGGAATCGGCGGGCGCGATCCGCGCAACGGCCGCCCCTACACTTACATCGAGACCATCGGCGGCGGGCAGGGCGGCCGGCCGATGGGGCCAGGCCAGGACGGCGTCCAGTGCAACATGACGAACACGATGAACACGCCGATCGAGAGCTTCGAGATCGCCTACCCGCTGCGCGTGGAGCGCTACGAGCTGCGCGACGGCTCGAACGGCAAGGGACTGAACCGCGGCGGTCTCGGCATCGTCCGCGCCTTGCGCGTGGTCGACCACGAAGCGCGGGTGTCGCTGCAGTCGGATCGGCGCAAGACCGGACCCTACGGCATCGGCGGCGGCATGCCGGGGTCGCCGGGACGCAACTCGGTGATCGCGCGCGACGGCCGCATCACGCCGCAACCCGGCAAGGCCTCGTTCTCGCTGCAGGCCGGCGAGATGGTGGTGGTCGAGACTCCCGGTGGCGGCGGCTGGGGCGCTGCCGCCGGCGCCGACGATTGACGAGACCACCGGCGCAACGCAGGGCTTTCGTGTGTGGGCGAACCCCTCATTATCCTCCCCAGCTTCGCGGGGGAGGTGCCCCGTCATACGGGGCGGAGGGGTCATGAGTCACAAAGGACACCGAGGCCATGACTCATGACCCCTCCGTCGCCGAAGACGGCGACACCTTCCCAGCGAAGCTGGGGAGGAGAATGAAAGGCGGTCCCCTGCGCATCGCGGCCGACATCGGCGGCACCTTCACGGACATCGCCGCGATCCTGGCCGATGGCAGCCTGATCACCCGCAAGCTGCCCTCCACGCCGCACGACTACGCCGAGGCGGTGGTCGAGGGCGTGCTGGCGCTGCTGGCCGGAAACGGGCTCGGCAAGGCCGAGCTCGGCGAGGTGCTGCATGGCTGCACGGTCGCGACGAACGCGATCCTGGAGAACAAGGGCGCGCGTACTGCGCTGATCACCACGGCAGGCTTCCGCGACGTGCTGGAGCTGCGGCGCATACGCGTGCCGCGGCTTTACGAGCCGCTCTACGTCAAACCACCTCCCCTGGTGCCGCGCCAGCTTCGGCTGGAGGTGGTCGAGCGCATGGGACCGCGCGGCGAGATCGTGACTCCGCTGGACGAGACGTCGCTCGCCGCCGCGATCGAGCGCCTGAAGCGCGAAAAGGTCGAAGCAGTCGCCGTCTGCTTCCTGCACTCCTATGCCAACCCGGAGCACGAGCGCCGTGTCGGCGAGGCGCTCCGCCGGGCCCTGCCGGACGCGTTCGTCACGCTGTCGATCGAGATCCTGCCGGAGATGCGGGAATACGAGCGCACCAGCACGACCGTGATCAACGCGTTCGTCGGCCCGCCGGTGAAGGCCTATCTGCGCTCGTTGATCCGGCGCCTCGGCGATGCCGGCCTCGGCGAGCGGCTTCTCATGATGCAGTCCTCCGGCGGCATCCTCGACGCAAGGGTCGCCATGGACAAGCCGGCGCAGATCGTCGAATGCGGCCCGGCCGCCGGCGTGATCGGGGCGACCCATGCCGGCGCGCTCGCCGGCTATCGCGACCTCATCACCTTCGACATGGGCGGGACCACCGCCAAGGCCTCGCTGGTCGAGGACGGCAAGCTGGTTCGCACCGACGAGTACGAGGTCGGCGGCGGGATCTCGCTGTCGAGCAGGCTGGTCAAGGGCGGCGGGTACGCCCTGCGGCTGCCGGTGATCGACATCTCGGAGGTGGGCGCCGGCGGCGGCAGCATCGTCTGGCTCGACAAGGCAGGCTCCCTCAAGGTCGGGCCGCACAGCGCCGGCGCGGTGCCGGGGCCGGCCTGCTACGATTCCGGCGGCACCGAGCCCACGATCACCGACGCCAATGTGGTGCTCGGCTATCTCAATCCCCATGCGTTGGCGGGCGGCAGCGTGCCCATCGACGGCGCGAAGGCCCACGCGGTCATCGAGGCGAAGGTGGCAAGACCGCTCGGCCTGTCGGTCGTCGAGGCGGCCTTTGGCATCCACCAGGTGGCGACGACCGTGATGATGCGCGCCGTCAAGGCGGTGTCGACCTATCGCGGCCGCGACCCGCGCGACTTCGCGCTGTTCGCCTTCGGCGGCAACGGCGGCGTCCATGCCGGCGAGCTGGCGCGCGGGCTCCACATGCGGCGCATTATCCTGCCGCCCGGCGCCGGTGTCTTCAGCGCCCTCGGCCTCCTGTTCGCCGACGTCGAGCTCGGCCTCTCTCGCGCGTTTCTGCGGCCGATCGCGGGTACCGAACCCGCCTCCATGGAAGCCGCCTTCGAGGCGCTCGAGCGCGACGTCGCACGCCAGCTCGATGCGTCGGTCGAGCGGGTGCAGTTCCGCCGCCAGGTCGATCTGCGCTACTCCCTCCAGGCCTTCGAGCTGACCGTGCCGGTGCCGCCAGGCCGCCTCGACGCGGCCGCCATCGCAGCGCTGGCCGGCGCCCTCGACGCCGAGCACGAGCGGACCTACGGCCATCGGCTCGACGCGGCGCGCACCGGCGAGATCGTCAACCTGCGGGTCACCGGCGCGCTGCCGACCGGTGGCGCCAAGAGCCTGTCGGCTGCCGCCGCGGTGGCGTCCTCCGGTGCACCCCGCCGACGGCGCGCCTGGTTCGGCCGGCGCTTCGGCATGGTCGAGACCCCGGTTCTGGCGCGGGCCGCCATCGGTCCCGCGCCGCAGGCCGGCCCGCTCATCGTCGAGGAATACGAAGGCACCACCGTGGTCCCGCCGGATGGCACGATCAGGCGGGACGGCTTCGACAATCTCCTCGTCGAGCTGCCGGAGAGCTGAGCCATGCGCAACGACATCGACCCGATCCTGCTCGAGGTGCTGAAGAGCGGCTTCGACACCGTCGCCGACGAGATGGCCCTGATCCTGATGCGCACCGCGCATTCGCCGATCGTACGCGATTCGATGGACTTCTCGACGGCGATCTGCGACGAGGCGGGCCAGACCCTGGCGCAGGGCGTCACGACGCCGATGCATCTCGGCAGCTTCTACGATGCCATGCAGTTCCTGATCGGGCGCTACGAGGGCGACGTGCAGCCGGGCGACGTGTTCGTCGGCAACGACCCCTATGCCGCCGCGGGCCAGCACCTGCCCGACATCTACATCGTCAAGCCGATCTTCCACGAGGCGCGCATCGTCGGCTGGGCAACCACCGTCGCCCATCACGCCGATGTCGGCGGCATCGTGCCGGGCAGCAATGCGCTGGGCGCGGTCGAGATCTATCAGGAGGGCATCCGGCTGCCCTTCCTGAAGCTCGTCGAGGCCGGGCGCGACGTGAGGCCGCTGTGGGAGCTGATCGCGCTCAATGTGCGCGTGCCCGACATGGTGACCGGCGACCTGCGGGCGCAGATCGCCGCCTGCGTCGCGGGCGAGCGCGGCTACGCCGACCTGTTCAGGCGCCATGGGCCGGCCGTGATGCGGCGCTACATCGACGAGCTGCACGACTATGCCGAGCAGCTGGCGCGCGCCGAGATCAGCGAGATCCCCGACGGCGAATACAGCTTCACCGACCACATCGACGGTCTCGGCGAGGATCCCGAGCCGGTGATCTTCCAGGTCTGCCTCACCGTGGCGGGGGACACGATCACGGCCGACTGGACGGGCAGCAGCCCGCAGGTGAAGGGCGGCATCAACACGCCGCTGCCTTTCACCAAGGCCGGCGTCTACACCGCGCTGCGCTCGGTCATGGCCAGCGACGTGCCCAACTGCCACGGCTTCACGCGGCCCATCACGGTGCGCGCGCCGGCCGGCACGGTGGTGAACTCGGTGCACCCCGCACCGACGGGCGCGCGCGGCATCACGGGCTATCGGGTGATCGACTGCATGTTCGGCGCGCTCGCCCAGGCCGTGCCGGACCGGGTTGCCGCCGACGGCAGCGGCGGCTCGACCCTGCCGACCTTCGGCGGTTACCAGGACGGCAAGCCTTTCGTCTTCTGCGAGACCGTCATGGGCACCTGGGGTGGCACCGCCTCCCACGACGGCGCCGACGGCGTGCCGCACATGGGAGCCAACCAGTCCAACGTGCCGATCGAGATGATCGAGGCCAGCTACCCGCTGCGCATCCAGCGCTACGGGCTGGTGCGGGACAGCGCGGGCCCGGGCAGGTACCGCGGCGGCCTGGCGCTGGCGCGCGACTACGAGTTGCTCGCCGACGACGGCTATTTCGGCCTTCGCTCGGACAAGCGCGCCTTCCCGCCCCATGGGCTCGCCGGCGGCCACGATGGCCGTCCCTGCGACAGCCGGCTGGAGACCGCCGCCGGCACGCGCGTGCTGCCGGTCCTGGTGACCGAGGCCATCACCCTGAGGAAGGGCGACGTCTTCCGTCACGTGATGTCGAGCGGCGGCGGCTACGGCGACCCGCTCGAGCGCGACCCCGCTCTGGTGCTGCGCGACGTCGTGCAGGAGAAGCTGTCGATCGCGGCCGCGCTGCGCGACTATGGTGTCGTCGTGGATCCCGCCGGACCATCGGTGGACGAAGTTGCGACCATGGTTGCAAGGGCCGCCCGACCGTTCCGGAGGTGATAGTCGGCATACTTGCGCTGGATGACGATCTGCTCGGCCAGGTACCGGGCATCGTGCCACACGCCCCAGATGAACGAGGAGCCACGCCGCGACTGCCAGGGCAGGCCGAGGAAGTAGAGGCCTGGTTCGGCCGAGACGCCGCGCTGATGCCGCGGCTTGCCATCCGCGTCGAGGACATCGAGCTCGATCCAGCGGTAGTCGGCGACAAATCCCGTCGCCCAGATGATGGTGGTGATCCCCGCCTTCGCCAGGTCGAGCGCCAAGACAGGATTGGTCGTGCAATCGGACTCCGGCCCGATGGTCCTTGCCTCGGGCTCTTCCGGGAGATCGAGCCCGTAGCGGGCGACGTAGGCGTCGGCTTCGTCCAGCAGGGAGCGAAGGTTCGCATCGCCCCGTTCGAGATTGTCGACGAGGTCCGGCGCGAAGCCGATCGTGCCGTCGGCACAGCCTTCCGTTCGCCCGACGAGGATCATCCCTTTCGCAGCGAGACGGCGGAAGTCGATCGTATGGCCGCCGCGGACGCCGCTCACGGCGATTGTCACGTGCTCCCTGCCCGGCTCGCGGGCCACGGCATCCCATTTGCCCAAGACACCGAGCCACCAGCAGTAGTCGCGGCCTCGGTAGGCTCGCGGCGGACGATCGTGCGGACCGATCGAGAGGTAGACGCGCCGCCCGGCTTCGAGCAGCTCCTCGGCGATCTGGGTGCCCGAGGAGCCGGAGCCCACGACGAGGATCGCTCCGTCGGGCAACCGGGCCGGATTGCGGTAAGCCGTCGAGTGCATCTGCACGAGCCCGGCTCGCGGGGGAACCAAGCCGGGAACGACCGGACGCTGGAAGGCGCCGGTTGCCGCCACGACGCTGTCGGCCTCGATCGCGCCGCTGGAGGTCTCGACGCGGAAACCGGGATGACCGGATCTCCTCTCGACCTTCAGGACCTCGACACCGCAACGGACCGGGGCAGAGATCTTGTTGGCATAGGCCACGAAATAGTCCGCCACCGTTTCCTTGGCGGCGAAATCGTCCGGGCCGACATTCCGGTCGACGTCGGAAAACGCGAGCCCCGGAAAGCGATCGTGCCAGGCCGGCCCGTTCGCGACCAGCGAGTCCCAGCGTTCCGACCGCCAGCGTTCGGCGATGCGATGCCGCTCGACGACGACGTGAGGCACGCCCTGCAGGCTCAGATGCTCGCTCATGGCCAGCCCCGCCTGGCCGCCGCCGACGACAAGCGTGTCTATCCTCTCGACTGACATGGCTCGCCCCTTGTCGGCTCGGAAGAGTGCAGGGCCCAGCCGCCGGACGTCGTGCGAGCCCGATCCAGCCGGAACGACATGGCGAGGTCGTGGAACATCGTGGTCGCCGTGGCCCACTCAGGGAGGAACGCGCCTACAGCGCCATCCGCAGGTGCAGGTCGAGCATCACCCAGATGCTGCCGCCGACCATCAGGAAGATCAGCACCGCCGTGAAGGCGACGGCGAGCAGGTTCTCGCGCGCGCTGCGGCTCAGGCTCATGTGCAGGAAGAAGCGCAGATGAACCAGGATTTGCAGCACCGCGGCGGCAGCGATGACCAGGACTGTCTGCGTCCTGGAGAGCGATTGCGTGGCGACCAGGGCGAACGGGATCGCCGTCAGCACGACGGCGAGCACGAAGCCCACGATGTAGTTGGCGCGCGTGCCGTGGCTTTCCATCACATGAGCCCCGGAAGGTAGACGACGGAGAAGATGCCGACCCAGGCGATGTCGAGGAAGTGCCAGAACAGGCCGAGGCGGAACAGGCGGGAGGTCACCGGCAGGGTCAGGCCCTTGACCGTGACCTGGCCCATCATGATCAGGATCCACACCAGGCCGGTGCTGACATGCACGCCGTGGGTGCCGACCAGGGTGAAGAAGGCCGACAGGAAGCCGCTGCGGTCGGGGCCGGCGCCGGCACCGATCATGCCGACGAACTCGCGCACCTCGAGGAAGACGAAGCCGGCGCCGAGCACGAAGGTGAGGACGAGCCAACCCAGGACAGCGCCGCGATTGCCGTCGCGCGCGGCCAGCGAGGCGAAACCGAAGGTCATGCTGCTGACCAGCAGCAGGGCGGTCTCGTAGGCGGCATTGGACAGGTCGAACAGCGACTTGCCGGTCGGCCCGCCGTCTGTATTGCCGGCCATGATGCCGTAGGTCATGAACAGCAGCGCGAAGATGATCGCGTCGCTCATCAGGTATAGCCAGAAGCCCAGCGCGCGCTGCTCGTGGAGCTCGGCTGCCTCCGATCCTCCCCCGCCGTGCGCCGCCATCGTGCCGGGCCGCGTGCTCATGCCCGGCTGCCCAGGGCGCGGTAGCGCGCCTCCTCGATACGGGCCACCTCGGCGGCGCTCAGGCGATACTCCTGGTCGTCGTCCGACGAGCGCACGATCATGGTCACCCACATGACCAGGCCGCACGCCGCGGCCAGCCACCAGATGTGCCAGACCATGGCGAAGCCGAGCCCGAAGGCGAAGGCGCCCATGACGACTCCGACCGCCGAGCTCTTCGGCATCTCGATGTCCTCGTACTTGGCGGGCTTCTGCCACGCCACGCCGCGCTCCTTCATGTCGAGCAGCGGCTCGCGGTCGCGGACCTGCGGCAGGATGGCGAAGTTGTAGGCGGGCGGCGGCGAGGCGGTCGCCCATTCGAGGGTCCGGCCGTCATAGGGATCGCCGGTGACGTCAGCATCGCGTCGGCGGTCGCGGAAGGTCGCCAGCACCTGCATGGCGAGGCAGGCGATGCCGATCAGGATCAGGAAGGCACCGGCGGCGGCGGCCATCAGCCAGGGCGCCCATGCCGGATCGTTGTACTGCTCCATTCGGCGGGGCATGCCCATGAAGCCCAGCACGTAGAGCGGCATGAAGGCGAGATAGAAGCCGACGATCCAGAACCAGAAGGCACGCACGCCCCACGGCTCGTTCATTTTGAAGCCGAACGCCTTGGGGAACCAGTACATGTAGCCGGCGAGGTAGCCGAACAGCACGCCCGGGATGATCATGTTGTGGAAGTGCGCGACCAGGAAGGTCGTGTTGTGCAGCAGGAAATCGGCCGGCGGCATCGCCAGCAGCACGCCGGTCATGCCGCCGATCACGAAGGTGACGATGAAGCCGATCGTGAACAGCATCGACGGGTGGAAGCTGATGCGGCCGCGGTACATGGTGAGCAGCCAGTTGAACACCTTCACGCCGGTCGGCACGGCGATGATCATCGTCATGATGCCGAAGAAGGCATTGACCGTGGCCGAGGAGCCCATGGTGAAGAAATGGTGCAGCCAGACGGTGAACGACAGCAGGCCGATCGCCGCCGTGGCGTAGACCAGCGATTCGTAGCCGAACAGCCGCTTGCGGGCGAAGGTCGAGACGACCTCGGAGAACACGCCGAACGCCGGCAGGATCAGGATGTAGACCTCCGGATGGCCCCAGATCCAGAACAGGTTGACGTAGTTCATCATGTTGCCGCCGTGGTCGTTCGTGAAGAAATGCATGCCGAGCAGGCGATCGAGCGCCAGCAGGCCGCAGGCCACGGTGAGGGCGGGGAAAGCGAAGATCATCAGCACGCTGGTGACCAGCGCGGTCCAGGTGAACGGCGTCATGCGCATCAGGGTCATGCCCGGGGCGCGCCGCTTCAGGATGGTGACGACGAAGTTTATGCCCGACAGGGTCGAGCCGATGCCACTGATCAGCAGCGCCCAGATCCAGTAATCGACGCCGACGCCGGGGTTGTACTGGATGCCCGAGTAGGGCGGGTAGCCGGTCCAGCCGGCGGTCGAGAACTTGCCGATCACCAGCGAGACCATGACCAGCCCGGCGCCCGCCGCGCTCAGCCACAGGCTGAGCGAGTTGAGGAACGGGAAGGCGACGTCGCGCGTGCCGATCTGCAGCGGCATGGCGAGGTTGACCAGCCCAGTCATGAACGGCATCGCCATGAAGAAGATCATGATCGTGCCGTGCGAGCTGAAGATCTGGTCGAAGTGCTCGGGCGGCAGGTAGCCGCCGGAATTGAGCGCCATCGCCTGCTGGGCGCGCATCATGATGGCGTCGACGAAGCCGCGCAGCAGCATGATCAGCGCCAGCACGATGTACATCACGCCGATGCGCTTGTGGTCGACGCTGGTCAGCCACTCGGTCCACAGGTACTTCCAGGCACGCAGCCAGGTGATGACCAGGACGACCAGGGCCGCGCCGCCCACCGTGACCAGCGCGCCGCCGGCGGCGATGGCGCTGTACAGCGGCAGGGCTTCGATCGTGAGCTTGCCGAACATCCTCTATCTCCGGGCCGGCGCCGCCGCGGCGGGTTCCGGCATCCGATGGGCGTGGGTGTACCTGGAGATGATCGAGTCGAAGAGCTTGGGCTCGACCGTCGAGTAGTAGGTGAAGGGCACGTTGCGGCTGCGCACCGCCAGCCTGGCGTAGGTCGCCGGATCGAGCTTGTCGGGCGACTGCTTCGCCTTGGCCACCCAGGCGTCGAACTCGGCCGGCGTCGTCGCCAGCACCTCGAAGAACTGATCGGAGAAGCCGTCGCCGCTGTACTGCGTGTTGCGGCCGACGAACTTGCCCGGCTGGCTGGCCAGCAACTGCAGGCGCGTCTGCATGCCGGCCATGGCGTAGATCTGGCCGGCCAGCGCCGGCACGTAGAACGAGTTCATCACCGTGTCGGAGGTGATGCGCAGGCTGATCGGCCGGCCGGCCGGAATGGCCATCTGGTTGACCGTCGCGATTCCCTGCTCGGGATAGATGAACAGCCACTTCCAGTCCTGGCCCACGACCTGGATGTCGAGCGCGGGCACGTCCGAGGCGATCGGCCGGTAGGGATCGAGCCTGTGGGTGCTGCGCCACACCAGGACGGCGACGGCAATGACGATGGCCGCCGGGATCAGCCAGACGATGCTGTCGACCAGCTTCGATTCGGCCCATTTCGGCTCGTAGCGCGCCGCCCGGTTGGACGCCCGGTAGCGCCATGCGAACCAGAACGCCATGACGATGACCGGCACGATCACCAGCATCATGACGCTGAAGGCATCGATCAGCAGGCCGCGCTCGGCATCGGCGATCGGCCCCTTGGGATTGAGCACGACCATGCGGTCGCAGCCGCCGGCCAGCAGGGCCATGCCGATGGCCGACGCCCAGCGCCCGGCTCTCCTCGCTACCTCTGTCACTCCCCCGCTCTCACCTGTCGTTGAGCAGCTGCGCTAGAGTGAGGCTAGATGTAGTGTCGGGCAACGAATCTTTTTGTTACCGCCGTTCCGCTGGAAGCGCGCCACTCTGTGGCGCTCATTCTTTTTCCTCTCCAAGCGAAGCTTGGGGAGGTGTCACCGTCTTACGGTGACGGAGGGGTCATGAGTCACGGGAGAGGGCTGAGCCTGAGGCTCATGACCCCTTCGTCGGCGCAAGACGCCGACACCTCCCCAGCGAGGCTGGGGAGGAAAGATGAGCGCCACGGAGTGGCGCGCTCCCAGCACATGACGCCCCAGGTTCCAAAAGGCTTAGATGCATCCGTCGGCCCGCCAGTCGACCGGCTTGCTGGCGGCGCGCAGGAAGGCCGCCAGCCACGTCCCACCCAACGCATAGTTGGCCTTGGTCGCCTGCTGGTTGGTCGCAATGAAGGTGTTGATGCCGACCGCCCGGCCGCAGGCATCGACCAGCGGCCCGCCCGAGTTGCCGGCCGAGATGTCGGCCGAGTGCAGGATGATCGGCGCGTTGCGCTCCTTGTTCTGCACCGCGCTCACCGTCCCCTTGGTCAGCACGACCTGCGGCGAAGCCTTGAGGTCGCCAGCGGCCAGGCGCCGCAGGTTGCGGTCCTGGGCGATGGCGATGGCGGGATAGCCCGCCGACACGACCTCGCTCAGCGCCGACGGCTCGGCGGCGATCGGCAGCGGCCGCGCGGTGCCGGGCGGCACATCGACCTGGATCACGGCAAAATCCGCCTGGGTCGCCTGGCCGGGCTGCGAGGTCGCCACCACGGTGCCGACATAGCCGGTCCTGAGATGCCTGCTCAGCACCAGGGCCTCGCCGCCGGGCCCGGTGCGCCCGATGACATGGCGATTGGTGACGACCAGGTTGGGCGCCACGAAGAAGCCGGTGCCGCTGTCGCCGCGTTCGGAGATTACCAGCACCGTCGCCTGCTCCAGAGCGGCGGCGAGGTCGGCGGGGCTCAACTTGCCGGCCTTGGCCGCGGCCGCGGCGACCGTCGGCACGACAGCCGGAGCCAGGGCGGGACCGGGGACGGCCTCGGACTTGCGCTCCGGGATCGTTCCGGCGGGCGCGGGCGTGCTGCCGGGTGCGGCCTTGCCGGTAGGATCCTTGAGGGTGCAGACGTCGGCGCGCAGCCGCTCCTTCAACAGGGCGATCTGATCCTCGATCTGCTTGTTGGCGGCCTTCTGCTTCTCGATCTGCTCCTCCATGGCCTTGACCTGGGCGGCGTCCGGGCCGGGCGGCGCAGGCGGTGGCGGTGGCGCGGGCAGCTGAACGGCCACATTCACGATCGGCCGGTAGAACAGGTACCAGCCGAGGGCGAGGCCGACGGCGATGAGCAGGAAGCCGCCGACCAGGGCGCCCAGGATGAGCGGCCAGCGCGGCTTCGCGGGTTCGTTCGACGGTTGGGTCTCGGCCATGGGAGGAAAGTTGGGCTCCGCGGAGGAGGCCCAGTCAATACCCTCGGGGCGGCGGAATTTAGGCGGCCGCAGGCCTGCAGGGCGATGCCACCGCTTTGACGCTATCCCGGCGGCGACCTATCGTTCACGCCACGCGCAGGCATTGCCGCACGAGGGAGGTCACGCATGAGCTTCATCCGTCGCATGGATCACTTCACGATCGTCACCGACAAGCCGGAGCAGACCAAGACGTTCTATGGCGCGCTCGGCCTGCATCCGGGCGCCCGCCCGAACTTCCAGGTGCCCGGCTATTGGCTCTATGCCGACGAGGGCAAGCCCATCCTGCACGTCATCGAGGTCAAGCAGATGCCGAACCCGGTGCGCGGCGGGCTCGACCACATGGCCTTCCGCGGCGAGAACCTCGGCGGCGTGCTGGCCCATCTCGACAAGAACGAGGTCAAGTATCGCCTGCGCCGCGCGCCCGAGCCGTTCCGCACCTGGCAGCTCTTCTGCTTCGACCCCAACGGCATCGAGGTCGAGATGGATTTCGACCCCGAGGAGGCCGGCCCCGCCGAGGTCGAGGAAGCCGGCATGATGTCCGAGACCGCGCGGCGCATGGCGCCGGCCTAGGCAAGTCGGGCGCCTCCTCATCTCCATCCCTCCCCCGTAATCGGGGGAGGTGTCCCCGTAGGGGGCGGAGGGGGAGGGCCGCAGAAGCGAATCTTCCGATTCCGACGTCGGACTTGGAGAAGTCCGGACTGAGGCCTTCCCCCTCCGGTCCTGCGGACCACCTCCCCCGATGACGGGGGAGGAAAAGCCAAGGTGAGCGCGGGCGACCATGAGCAGCACCACACTCCCTGAACTGGCCCGAGCGCCCGCCCTGGCCGCGGCGCCTACGGCGGAAGACTACATCTCGCGCGTGCGCGCGCTGGCGCCGCTGTTCGCGGCGGCGCGCGACTACGAGGAGGATGCGCGCGAGCTCGACCCGAAGCTGGTCGCCGGCATGCATGCAGCCGGGCTGTTCCGCATGTTGCTGCCGCGCTGGCTGAACGGCGGCGCGCTCGACACGCTCGCCTACACCCGCGTGGTCGAGGAGATCGCCCGGTTCGATGCCAGCGCCGCCTGGTGCGTCAACCAGGGCTCGGGCTGCTCGATGGCGGCGGGCTACCTCGACCGCGAGACCGCGCGCGAGATCTTCCGCGATCCCGACGGCGTGCTGGCCTGGGGACCGAGCCCCGGCGCCAAGGCGATCGCCACCGAAGGCGGCTACATCGTGAACTACAGCGGCGCCTTCGCCAGCGGCAGCCGTCACGCGACCTGGCTCGGCGCCCATTGCCTGGTGCACGAGGCGGACGGCAGCCCGCGCCTCAATGCCAACAGGCGCCCTGAGCTGCGCGCCATGCTGTTCCCGAAGTCGCAGGCCGACGTGAAGGACGTCTGGCACGTCGTCGGGTTGCGCGGCACGGGCAGCGATTCGTTCGTCGTCGAGGATCTGTTCGTGCCGGCCAGGAACAGCTTCCTGCGCGACGACGAGGCAACGCGCCTCGATCCCAGCCCGCACTATCGCTACACGAGCACCATGGTCTACTCGTCGGGCTTCGCCCACGTGGCGCTGGGCATCGCACGCGCGGTGATGGACGAGTTCGTGGCGCTCGCCACCCACAAGACGCCGCGCGACCATCGCAACACGTTGCGCGAGAGCCCGCTCGTGCAGGCCGATTTCGGGCAGGCCGAGGCGAGATGGAACGCGGCCCGCCACTACCTGCGTGCCACCATCGCCGAAGCCTGGCGCGAGATCGACAAGGGCGCGCGGCCGACCGAGGCGCAGCGCGTCGCCATCCGGCTCGCCGCCACCCATGCGATCCACTCGGCCAAGGACGTGGTCGACAGCCTGTACGATGCGGCGGGCGCCAACGCCATCATGGAGTCCGGGCCCTTCGAGCGGCGCTTTCGCGACATCCACGCCGTCACCCAGCAGCTGCAGGGCCGCAAGTCGCACTTCGAGACCGTCGGCAAGTTCCTGCTCGGCATTCCCCTCGATCTGGACCGGGCGCAGATCTAGCGGACCACGATCCGGAGGACGGCCCGGACGCAAAAATCCACCTCCTCGCCCCTCGACATTAGTGTATATGCACCTAATATCGAAGGCCTCGACCGGCCGTGCCCGCGCGCCTAGGGTCGGCGGCAGCAACAGCGAAGGAGAGTTCCATGACGGCCTGCATCGTCGGATGGTCGCACGGCAAGTTCGGCAAGCTCGACGGCGAGACCAGCGAGTCGCTGATCGTCAAGGCGGCGAGCGACGCCATCGCCCATGCCGGGATCGAGCCCAGGGACATCGACGTCATCTATGTCGGCAACATGAACGGCGGCTTCGTGCGCCAGGAGTTCCACTCGTCGCTGCCGCTGCAGACCCATCCCGACCTGCGCTTCAAGCCGTCGACCCGGGTCGAGAATGCCTGCGCCACCGGTTCGGCCGCCATCCACATGGGCCTGAACACGCTGGCAGCCGGCAAGGCGCGCTTCGTGCTGGTGGTCGGCGTCGAGAAGATGACCGAGCTCAACTCTGCCCAGGCGGGCGAGGTCCTGATCAAGGCGTCGTACGTCGCCGAGGAGGCCAACATCGAGGCCGGCTTCGCCGGCATCTTCGGCAAGATCACCTCGGCCTACTTCCAGCGCTACGGCGACAAGTCCGACGCGCTGGCCAAGATCGCGGTCAAGGCGCACCGGAACGGCGCCAAGAACCCGTTCGCGCATTTCCAGAGGGAGTTCGCCTACGAATTCTGCCGCACCCCGTCGGACAAGAACCCGTTCGTGGCGGGCCCGCTCAAGCGCACCGACTGCTCGCCCGTCACCGACGGCGCGGCCGCCGTGGTGCTGGCGGACGTCGGCACGGCGCTCGGCCTGAAGCAGGCAATCGCCTTCCGCGCCGCCGAGCACGTCAACGATTTCCTGCCCATGAGCCGGCGTGACATCATCAAGTTCGAGGGCCCGCAGCTCGCCTGGAAGAAGGCGCTGGCAGAGGCGCGCCTCGACCTGCTCGACCTCTCCTTCGTCGAGAGCCACGACTGCTTCACCTCGGCCGAGCTGATCGAGTACGAGGCGATGGGCCTCACCGCGCCGGGCGAGGGCGAGCGCGCGATCCACGAAGGCTGGGTCGAGCGCGACGGCAAGCTGCCGGTCAACGTCTCGGGCGGGCTCAAGGCCAAGGGCCATCCGGTCGGCGCCACCGGCGTGTCGATGCACGTGATGACGGCGATGCAGCTCTCCGGCACCGCGCCGGGCGCCCTGCAGCTGCCCCAGGCGACGCTGGGCGGCGTCTTCAACATGGGCGGCGCGGCGGTGGCGAACTACGTCAGCATCCTGGAGCCGCTGCGCTGACGACGTCATCCACCCGGGCGCGCGACGATCTCGATCTCGCCGACGATCAGGCGGTTCAAGTCGACGATGCGCTCGGGCGGCAGCTCGTAGAATGGCTTGTGCTCGGCGCTGGCACCGATGAGCTCCAGTAAATGGCGTGCCTTCGCCCTGAACTTCACCAGGGCGTCGGCTTCTGCCGCACCCATCAGGCTGCCAAGCTCGCCTTCATCCGGTGGTTCATCGAAGGAGCATATGAGCCGGACGTCGGCGGCCGGGCGGGACACTGCGCGACAGGCGGCGAACTCGATACCGGACAAGGTCTGCTCATCGACGGCCATCCAGACGATCATCGTGCCAAACACCGCGTTTCGCCGGCGCATATCTTCGATCCACCAGTCATTCTGCCAGTCTTCGTAACCGAACAGCATGCCTTCCAGCCGTTTCGAGCGCTGTCAGAATAAATCGGCGTGGCTGCATGGCGACGAGCAAGCATCATCGTTTGTCGAGATGAAGTCCCGATACGGCGCCCACAGGATCAGCGACGGCGCCGTCGTCAGCCATGTCAATCTCTCCCGAGCGCCGCATTGGCCTCGAAAAGCTTGATCTTTCGCTTCCTGCCCGCAGGAAAGACCAACAGCGGCCCTCGTCGCACCAAGGGCCCGACCCTTCCAGGTTCGACCGGCGGTACGTAGCCGCGCAGCGCGTCCTCGACGATCTCAGTGACGGTCATCCCCGTGCGGCAGGAGATCTCACGCACGCGTTCGGGCGCTAAGGCCGAGCGGATGTTCAGCTGCGGAACGTTACGGCGCAACATCTTCGCAATCCCCGATCATCGACTGGCACATCTCGAGACCGCGGTCCTGCTCCTCCAGTCGTTCGACGACAAGTAGCGCTTCGAACTACGCACGACCGTTGTCGGGATCGAGGGCTTGCAGGATGAAGCGGTGTACCTGCATGTTATCATGAAGGAAACTCTTTGTTCCAAGGAAGTCCCGGTGCGGCAGGTCGATCGAAGCCAGAGCGATGCCATCCTAGGCGCCATGCGCCAGGTGGCGCTGTCCGGCGGCCGGCCGCTCACCCATGCCGACACGGCGAGCATCATGGCGGCGGCCCGCTACCTGCTGCGCCGGCACGACGTCACCGACCTCGGCGCCTTGCCGGCCGTCGAGCCGGGCGATCTGGTGGCGGCGATCCGCGCGGATCACGACCTGGCGGCCGACGCCGTGAAGTATCTCGCCATCATGGTGATGGTCGATGGCGTCCTCGACCCTGCCAAGCTGCACCGGGTCTTGGCCTATGCGCGCGCCCTCGACATCGAGGCAAACTACCTCACCCAGATGGTCGAGGCCGCCTCGGGCCACATGTCCTGGGTGATCGCCGACATGACGATGCGCAATGCCGAGAGCGTCGTCAGCGGCGCATGGGGCGACCGGCCCGCTCCGGCCGACTGGATCCTGCCCTATGGCGGCGGCGCCGCGCAGCCCGAGCTGGCCGCCCGCTACGAGGCGCTGGGCACGTTGCCGGACAACACGTTCGGCAAGGCGCTGTGGAGCTTCGACAAGACCAACGGCTACGCCTTTCCGGGCGAGCCGACGGCGCTCAACGCCACCTTCGCCACGCCGCACGATGCGACGCACGTGATCTCGGGCTACGACACCAGCTACCGCGGCGAGATTCTGGTCTCGACCTTCACCGCGGGCATGCATCCGATCAACCCGATGGCCGGCCACATCCTGCCGGTGATCTTCAACGGTCATCTCGGCGTGAAGTTCAACGATGTCGCGACCCCGGCCCATGGCGGCTTCGATCCCGAAGAGTTCTGGCACGCCTGGGCGCGCGGGCGCGAGATGACGGTCGATCTCTTCGCTCCCGACTGGGACGTGTGGAACTGGATCGAGCACGACCTCGACGAGCTCAGGCGACAGTTCAATGTCTCGCCGCCCGGCGGCGCGCGCCCATGAGACCGCGCCGAGACTCCCGCAGGCGGCGGGGCGCGCCGGGCCTGACCGCTATCGACGGCCGGCGCGGTCCACCGGTCCGCCGCGATTGCCGGGCTCCACGCCGGGACCGGGCGCGCCTGCGCCAACGCCCGGGGTGACGCCCACGCCGGGCGCGCCGGCACCGACACCCGGCCTGACACCCACGCCGGGGGCACCGACGCCGGGCCCGGGCGTGACGCCGACACCCGGCGCGCCAACGCCGGGTCGGACGACGCAGTTGACCGGCACGCCGGGCGACGTGCAGTAGACGACCTGCGCACTGGCGGACGCGATTGTCGAACCGAGAATGGCGATCGACAGGAGGACAACCGGGATACGCATTTCAATTCGGCCTTTCATCGTGTTTCGCACGTGCTGCCATTTCATACTGCGTGACGCACAGTATCCGCATTCGACCAATTCGACGAGTCTTCCGCATTCTTCTCCCGAATGCAGTTGCTCCAGAATGGACACATCTTCCTTTTCCCGAAACTGGCGGCAAGCCGCCAGTTTCTTGCCAGGAAAAGAAGTGGCTACACCACCGGGCTGGCGCCGCCGTCGACGTTGATGGCGACGCCGGTGATGAAGGAGCCGGCGTCGGAGCACAGGAAGCAGGCCATGCGGGCGAACTCCTCGGCCTTGCCCATGCGGCCGATCGGGATGCGGCCCTTGGCCATGCCGTCGAGGAACTCCTGGTAGGTCTTGCCGCCGCCTGCCGAGGCATGGCGGCGCTGCCACTGGTCGCTCTCGATCAGGCCGACCAGCATGGCGTTGACCAGCACGTTGTGCTGCGCGTTCTCCTGGCTCAGCGCCTTGGTGAGCGCGAGGCCGGCGGCGCGGCTGACGCTGGTCGGCGTCGAGTTGGCGTTGGGCGCCTTGGCGCCGATGTTCAGCACGTTGACCACGCGGCCCCACTTGCGCTCGCGCATCCCGGGCAGCGCCAGGCGCAGCAGACGGATGGCGGCGAACAGCTTGAGATCGAGATCGCCCTGCCAATCCTCGTCGGTCACCGTATCGAACGGCTTGGCGTGGCTGATGCCGGCATTGTTGACCACGATGTCGACCTTGCCGAAGTCGCTCGTGATCCTGCTCCAGGTGTCGGCGATCGGCTTGGCCTGCGAGACGTCGCAGGAATAGGCCTCGACCTTGGCGTTGGTCTTGCCGGCCGCCGCGGCGACCTCCTTCTTGGCGGCCGCCAGCACGTCGGCCTTGCGGGCCAGCATCGCCACCGAGGCGCCCGAGGCGGCGAATTCCTTCGCCATGGCCAAGCCAAGGCCCGTGCTGCCACCGGTGATCACGGCCACGCGGCCGTCCATACGTACTTCCACAATCCCCTCCCTAAGGCTGTCCGGGTGTCTATTTTCGCAGTGTAGCGATTGCCGCGAGCACACGCTCGGGGGTTGCCGGCGCATCGAGCCGCACAGCGGTCTTGTGATCACCGACCGCCTCGATGGCATTCCTGAGCGCCGTCCACACCGCCGTGGCGAGCAGCAAGGGCGGCTCGCCGACCGCCTTGGAGCGGAAGATCGTCGCCTCGCGCGACGGCGCATTGTCGAGCAGCTTCACGTTGAAGACCGGCGGCGCGTCGCGGCTGCCGGGGATCTTGTAGGTCGACGGCCCGACCGTGCGCAGCCGGCCCTGCTTGTCCCACCACAGCTCCTCGCAGGTGAGCCAGCCCTGGCCCTGCACGAAGGCGCCCTCGATCTGGCCGAGATCGATCGCCGGGTTGAGCGAGGCGCCGCAATCCTGCACCAGGTCCGCGCGCAGCACGCGGTTCTCGCCGGTCAGGGTGTCGACCGCGACCTCGGCCGCCGCCGCGCCGAACGAGAAGTAGAAGAACGGATGGCCACGCATCGCGGCGCCGTCCCAATGGACCTTGGGCGTCTTGTAGAAGCCGGTCGACGAAAGCGAGACGCGGCCCTGGTAGCAAAGCCTCGCCATCTCGCCGAAGCCCAGCACCTGGTTGCTGCCCGGCTTCGCAATGCGCACGGTACCGTCGGCGAAGGCGATGTCGTCTGCGGCAACGCCGAAATGCCCGGCGGCAAAGGCGACCATGCGCTGCTTGATGGTGTTGGCGGCCTCCCATGCCGCCCAGCCGTTCAGATCGGATCCCGTCGAGGCCGCGGTCGGCGAGGTGTTGGGCACCTCGGCGGTCGACGTCGCGCTGGGCCGGATGCGATCGATCCCGACCTTGAACACCTCGGCGACGACCTGCGCCACCTTGACGAACAGACCCTGCCCCATCTCGGTGCCGCCATGGTTCAGGCGGATCGAGCCGTCGGTATAGACATGCACCAGCGCGCCGGCCTGGTTGAGGTGCGGCAGGTTGAAGGAGATGCCGAACTTGAGCGGAAAAACGCCGAGCCCGCGCTTGAGGATCGGGCTGGTGCGATTGAAGGCGTCGATCTCGCCGCGCCGGCGCTCGAGCGCGCCGCCCTGCTTCACCTCGGCCCAGCAGCGTCCCAGGTGATTCTCGTCGACCTTCTGGCCGTACGGCGTCTCGTCGTGCCCGTCGCGGTAGAAATTGAGGACCCGGACGTCCCAGGGATCGCGGCCGAGACGATGAGCGATGCGATCCAGCGCATCTTCCATCACCAGCACGCCCTGCGGCCCGCCGAAGCCGCGGAACGCCGTGTTGGACTGCAGGTTGGTGCGGCAGGCGTAGCCGACGGCGCGGACATGCGGCAGCCAGTAGGCATTGTCGACGTGGGTGAGCGCGCGGGCGATCACGCCCGGCGTCATGTCGAGGCTCCAGCCGGCATCGGCGGCCAGCTCGGCATCGAGCGCCAGCACGCGGCCCTCGCCGTCGAAGCCGACCTCGTAGCGATACTGGAAACCGTGCCGCTTGCCGGTCGCGATCATGTCGACCTCGCGCGGCAGGCGGAGCTTGACCGGACGGCCCGTCGTGATGGCTGCCAGGGCTGCCGCACCGGCGATCGCCGAGGCGTTGCTTTCCTTGCCGCCGAAGCCGCCGCCGAGGCGGCGCACGACGATCGTCACGCGATTGAAGTCGTACCCCAGGATCTCGGCACAGACATGCTGCACCTCGGTCGGATGCTGGGTCGAGGAATGAACCATCAGGTCGCCGTCCTCGCCCGGCAGGGCGAAGGCGATCTGGCCCTCGAGATAGAAATGCTCCTGGCCGCCGACGCTGAAGGCGGCACTGAGACGGTGCGGCGCGCCTCTCATCGCCGCGTCGGGGTCGCCGCGCAGGATGGTCGACGGCGCCTGCACCCAGGCCTGCCTGGCGAGCGCCGTCTCGATGTCGAGGATCGCCTCGCCGGGCTCGATGTCGAGCTGCACCACCTCGGCTGCGGCGCGCGCCTGATCGAGCGTGCCGGCCACCACCATGGCCACCGCCTGGCCGATGAACTCGACCCGATCGTGCGCGAACAGCGGCTCGTCCTTGCCCGGGCCGGCGATGTTGTTGTGGCCGGGAACGTCGGCGGCCGTGAAGGTGGCGACGACGCCCGGCGCGGCCGCGGCCTTGGCGAGATCGACGCGGCGCAGGCGGCCGCTCGCGATGGGACTCAGCACCAGCGCGGCATGCAGGGTGCCGGGCGGCTCCGGCATATCGTCGATGTAGATCGCCTGTCCGGTGGCGTGCTTCAGCGCGCTGTCGTGGCGCAGGGAGGCATGGACGGTCATAGCGCCTCGACCTCGACCGGACGCGCCGGCTCGGCGATGCGCCAGTAGAGCCGGCGCAGCAGGTTGGCGGCGGCGGTGCGCCGATAGGCCGCCGAGCCACGCCAATCGTCGATCGGCTCGAACGCACGCGCGACGGCCGCGGCCGCTGCTTCGAACGTCGCCGGCGAGAGCGGCTGGCCCTGCAACGCCGCCTCGACCGGCGCGGCACGGCGCGGCGTCGCCGCCATCCCGCCGAAGCCCACGCGAACGCCCTCGATGCGGCCATCGACCAGGCGCAAGCGATAGGCGGCGGCCACGGTGGAAATGTCCTGGTCGCGCCGCTTGCTGAGCTTGTCGCAGAAGAAGACCTCGTGGGGCCACAGCCCCGGCATGCTGAAGCTCTCGATCACCTCGTCGGCGGCCAGCGCCGTCTTGCGATAGCCGAGGAAGAACTCCTCGATCGGCAGCTCGCGCGCGCCGCGCGAGGAGACCAGACGCAGCGTCGCCTCGAGGGCGATCAGCACCGGCGGCATGTCGCCGATCGGCGAGGCCGTGCCGATGTTGCCGCCGATCGTGCCCATTGCGCGGATCTGCCGGGACCCGAGGCGCGCCAGGTAGGTTCCCAGCGCCGGGTAGTTGGCGACCAGGATGGGCATGGCGCGCGCGTAGGACACCGCGGCGCCGATCGTCAGGCGCTCCTTGCCGGCCGTGATCGCCGTGAGCTCGGGCACATGGGCGAGGTGAATGACCGACCTGGGCGGACGGCGCGACCGGCTGGCGAGCAGTCCGAGATCGGTGGCGCCGGCCAGCACCAGCGCATCGGGATGGGCGGCGCGCAGCGACAGCAGCTCGCCCAACGAGCGCGGTGCGTGGAACACGCCAGCGAAGCTCGCCGAGGCGGCGCGCGACGGCACGGGCGACGGCGGCTCGATCGCCATGCCCGCGACTTTCGTCATCGCCGCCACGATCGGCCGGTAGCCGGTGCAGCGGCAGAGGTTGCCGGCGAGCGCATCGTGAATGATCGTGGGATCGGCCGGCTCGCCGCCCGACGCGAAAGCATACGCCGACATGACGAAGCCCGGCGTACAGAAGCCGCATTGCGTGGCATCGGCCTCGGCCATCGCCACCTGCACGGGATGCGGTGCACCGTCGGCGCGGCGCAGGCCCTCGACCGTGCGCACGGACTGACCGTCGATCTGACCCAGCAGGGCGATGCAGGAGTTCATCGCCTCGCGCCGCCCGTCAGCGCCTTCCAGCACGACGGTGCACGCCCCGCAATCGCCTTCGGCGCAGCCTTCCTTGGTGCCCTTGAGCCCGCGATGGTCGCGCAGCCAGTCGAGCAGCGTCGTCATCGGCGAGACGCCGCCGAGCTCGAGGGGGGCGAGCTCGACGAGCTGATCGTTGAGCCGGAAGCGAATGCGATCCACCATGCAAACCAAGATGATCGGGCTACTGCTCCCGTGCAAGCTTCGCGCCGTGCGCCCCGCGAGCCGCCGGACATGAGGTGCAACGGAGTGGACACATCTGGATTCCCTCCCCCGCCCTACGCTGCCGAGTTCACGCATCATGTCGTCCTCCCTGCGCGCAGCGCGGGGAGGCGCCCCCGATTAGGCGCTGTTTACAGCGCCATTGGGCGGAGGGGTCATGTGCCAAGGGTCTCGGCATGAGTCGCCGATCAGTGTCGTCACCATGATGATCGTTCTGGCAAAGCGTGCGTTGCTCTCGACCCCTCCGCCCAATGGCGCTGTAAACAGCGCCTAATCGGGGGCACTTCCCCGCGCTGCGCGCAGGGAGGACAATATGAGTGCAAGCTCGAAAGCCCGTCCTAGATGTGTCCACTCCCTGGCAGCGTAGCTGGGGAGGGGAACGATAGAGTCGCCGGCCGCCCACAGTTGCACCGCCTGTCGCCCCATGGTGCACTTCGCAGGTCATAAACGAGAGCTCAGAATGGATCCCTACCGGTTCGGCTATTCCCCCATCGTCGAGCGGCCGCGGCTCGCCTGGCCCAACAACGCCAGGGTGGCGGTATGGGTCTGCCCCAATATCGAGCATTACGAGTACGTCCCGGCCGAGGTCCGGGTGCGCAACCCGTGGCCGCGCATGCCGCATCCCGACGTGCTGGGCTATGGCGGCCGCGACTACGGCAACCGGGTCGGGCTGTGGCGCATGCTCGAGGTGCTCGACAAGCACAGCGTCCGCTGCACGGTCTCGCTGTCGATGTCGGTGATCGAGATGTATCCCGAGATCCTCGAGGCCATGGAGAAGCGGCGCTGGGAGTACATGAGCCATGGCTACTTCAACACGCGCTACCACTGGGGATACAGCGAGGACGAGGAGCGCGAGGCCATCGAGCACAGCAAAGCCACGCACCTGCGCCTGACCGGACGCCGGCTGCGCGGCTGGTTCTCGCCCGCCGTCTCCAACACGCTGGCCACGCCCGACCTCGTGAAGGAGGCCGGCCTCGACTATTTCTGCGATTTCTATCACGACGACCAGCCGACGCCGATCGCCACGAAGCACGGCCCGCTGATCCATGTGCCCTATACGATGGACATCAACGATGCCGCGATCTACCGCCAGCCGGTCGAGGCCGAGGAATTCGCCCAGATGATCGTCGATCACTTCGACACGGTCTATCGGGAGGGCAGCGAGAACGGCCGCGTCATGTGCATCGCCCTTCATCCCTACATGATGGGCGCGCCGCATCGGGTGAAGTTCCTCGATCGGGCGCTGGCCTACATCCGCAAGCACAAGGACGCCTGGGTGTGCACCGCCGAGGACATCCTCGACTGGTACGTCGCCAACGGCCTGAAACCCTACCAGCAGCATCTCGGCAAGGAGGCGTGAGATGAACGCCCCCAAGGTTCCCAAGAATCCGCCGCCGCTGCCGGCCGGGATGGACAATCCCTGGTACGACTACTCGCCGTTCCCGGCGCGGCCGCGGCTCACCTGGCCGCGCAACGCCCGCGTCGCCTTCTTCGTGCTGCTCCATCTCGAGTACTGGGAACTCGAGCCGGCGAAGGACAGCCACCGCGATCCGCGCCTCGTGGGCGAGTTCGGCAGCTTCGTGCCGGACTACCGCAGCTGGACGCAGCGCGAGTACGGCAACCGCACCGGCATCTTCCGTGTGCTCGACGTGCTCGATCGCTATCAGATCAGAGCCGGCGTGGCGGTGAATGCCCTGGCGGCCGAGCGCTATCCCTACCTGATCGAGCAGTTCAGGAAGCGCCGCTACGAGTTCATCGCCCACGGCCACTCGGCCAACCGCATGATCACTTCGAGGATGAGCGAGGCCGAGGAGAGGAAGGAGATCGCCGAGGCGATCGCCGCGATCGAGACGGCCGCCGGCGTGCGGCCCGGGGGCTGGCTCGGCCAGGATAACGGCGAGAGCCAGCGCACGCCGCAGCTGCTGGCCGACGCCGGCCTCGACTACGTCCTCGACTGGCCGAACGACGACCAGCCCTACCCGATGAAGGTCGGCCGCAAGTTCGTCGCCCTGCCCAACCAGCCGGAATGGGACGACGTGCAGCAGCTGGTGCTGCGCCGCATCGGCATGCCGCGCTATCCCGACATCGTCGCCGAAGCCTTCGAGCTCCTGCATCGCGAGGGCGGCCAGGTGTTCAACCTGTCCATCCATCCGTGGCTGCTCGGCATGCCCCATCGGATCAAGTACCTCGACGAGGCGCTGCGCCGCGTCGGGCGCTTCGGCAACGTCTGGCACGCCACGCCGGGCGAGGTGGCGCAGCACTACATGGACACCATGATGGAGTAGTTCATCACCCGATAGACCGGCGCCTCGCTCTCGTCGTCGGCCATCGGGATGACGCCGACGCCGAGATAGCTGCCCGGCGAATCGGGTTCGAGGGCCGCGGCGACGACGCCGCAGGCGGGCTGGTTCATCGGCACGTAGAGGGTCCCGGCCGGCACGTCGATCGTCGTCGCGCGCAGGGTGACGCTCAGCGATCGATCGGGGTTGATCGATTCGCCGGCGCGGCGCGTGGGCCTCCCCAGGCGTTCGACGTCGTAGGCCTCGACAGCGAGGCGTGCCGGCTCGGCGAGCCTGACGCTGCGAACCTGGAGCAGGGCGAGCAGCTCGGCAACGGCCTCTCCACCGCGCACCACGAGATAGCCGAACGGTCTCGCCCGTTGCTCGACGGTCGCCAGCAGGCGGCTGTCGGCCAGGGTCACCGGAGTCGGCCGAGCCGCGCCGCTCTCCGGATCGACCAGGGGCAACTCGAGCGGCCGGCGGGCCAGCTCGTGGGCGACCACCAGCGGGCTGCGATCGGCGGCAGCGGCGCGCCGCGCGACCCCGACGGCCCGCCGAAGCGCCGGCCCTTCCCCGGCCGACGCCTCGAGCAGCGCCTTGGCCAAGAGGTAGTGCGTGGCGACGCGCTGCGAGTAGCGCTGCAGCCCGAGCCCAACGCCGCGCGTCTCGATCAGGTAGGAGACGCTGCCGCGCAGGCCGAAGGCGTTGCGCGCGATGCCCGGCGCGTTGCCGCCGAGCGACACCAGCAGGTCGCTCTTGTCGGCGGCTGTGGTGACGTAGTCGTGGCTCGACAGGCCGTGGCGCTCCAGGGTCGCCTCGAGCACCGGCCGGTAGAGGCGGCGGGCGATGTCGGTGAGGCTGCGCGGAACGCCGGGATGGGTCGCCTCGAGAATCATGACGTCGAGCGAATGCGAGCCGCCGAACTTCTCGACCCAGCGGCGGGCGACGCTGAACTCGTGGTGATCGAACACGACGTCGGGCGGCAGGCGCCCCATCGCGGCATGCAGCGCCCGCGACTCCTCCTGGCTCAGCAGCAGGTGGTCGCGGTTGAGGTCGTTGCCGCTGGCCAGCACGCGCTGGTCGGCGGCCGCGCCGTCGGGGTTGATGCGCGGCACGACGACGATGCTCAGCCGCTCGAGCAGCGACACCAGCTCGCCCGTCGCCAGCGCCGCCGCCAGCGCCAGCATCGCCTCGCCGCCGGCATGCTCGTTGCCATGCTGCTGGGCGATCAGCCAGATCACCGGGCGATCGAGTGCCGCGATCGCTTCCGGGTCGGCGAGACCTTCGCGGGTGAAATGGAGCATCGGGATGTCGCGGCCGAGCTGCGAACGCCCGAGGCTCGACAGCCGCGCGTGACGGGATGTCCGCGCCAGGCCGGTCACGAAGTCGACCATGGCGTCGTGCGTGGTGAACGACGGCGCCCCATGGGCGAAGCCAGGGCTGACCAGCGGGACGCCGGCGAACGCCGAGGGCTTCGAGTGGGACAGGTCCGCGACGGTCACCGCGGGCGCGGGCGTGCCCTGTCCCATCTCGAGGTGCCCGAGCTTCACTCCGCCGTCCGGGCGAATCCCTGGTTCTGGCGCAGGCGGAACAGGCGGACGGCCTCGGCATGGGCGGCCTGGGCCTGCGGCGACATCGGCGTGCCCAGCCGCTGCTCGGGCAGGAAATGGCCATGGCGATCCCGGCCGCGCACCAGCAGCGCCGAGGGCTTCACCGAACCGAGCGGCCGCACGTGCGCGGGGATGAAGCTGATGCCCAATCCCATTCGGCGATCGTCGTTGTCGTTGCCCGGCGAGCAATGCACCAGGGAGGTGTGATGGAGCGACAGCTCGCCGGCGCGCAGCGGCATCGCCACGCCGCTCTCGCCGTCGAAGCGGTCGCTGATGCCCTGGCCGCGCATGATCATGTTGTGCGGGCCCGGCTTGTCGTCGTGCTCGATCATCGGCAAGCGGTTGGTGCCGGGGATCACCCGCATGCAGCCGGCCCGCTCCGAGGCCTCGGACAGCGCCACCCAGGCCGTCACGTGCTCGAGCGGATCGAGATAGAAGTAGGCGCCGTCCTGGTGCCAGCGCACGTGCGCCGGCGAGTGCGGCTCCTTGATCCACATCGTCGCGTGATAGACGAGGATGTCGGGTCCGATCACGTCCTCGACGGCATCGAGCACCTTGGGATGGTGCACGAGGACGTCCGCCCAGCGATACAGCAGGTACGACTTGCTCTTCTCCGGATAGTCGAGCGGACGTCCCTGCTGGCGCTCCCAGTACTCGAGGTCGGCGCGCAGCTCGCGAACCTCCTCCGCATCGAGAACCGGCACGGGAAATGCGAAGCCATCGCGCTCGTACTGCTCGACCTGGGAAGGAGACAGGATCTTCGGCATGACACACTCCGCCTGCGGACGCTTGCTGCTCCGCACACCCATCGTAGAGCACATTCCGAACGGCGGGAATCGGCCGTCCGCAGGTGCCGCCAACGATCCTCCGTACACTCATTCTCGACTGGAGGAACCGCAAACGGTTCCCTCGGGCGGCGAATCGCTCTAGCGTCGGGTACGGGAATTCAAGAAGGGGTTCGCCATGAAATCGAGCACACGGACATTCTCGCGTCGCGGCTTCGTTGCCGGCACCACGGCGGTCGCCGCGAGCGGCCTCGGCTTTCCCGCCATCCTCGGCGCGCAGCCGGCCCCCGTGAAGGTCGGGCTGATTCATCCGGTCACCGGCTTCGTCGCCTACAACGGCCAGCAGAGCAGGCTCGGCGCCACCATGGCGGTCGAGGACGTGAACAAGGCGGGCGGCATCAAGGGCATGGGCGGCGCCAGGCTGGAAGCGCTGCTGGGCGACAGCCAGTCCAAGGTCGAGGTCGGCGTCAGCGAGGTCGAGAAGATGAACGAGCAGGGCGTGGCGGCCTATATCGGCTGCTTCCAGAGCCCGGTCGGCATCGCCGCCAGCCAGGCTGCGTCGAAATACAACACACCCTTCCTGATCGATGTCGGCGCGTCCGACCTGATCGTCAACCGCGGCCTGAAGAACGTGTTCCGCCTGAAGCCCGGCTTCGGCGTCTGCGTCGACCAGGGCGTCGCCGCGCTGGGCGCGCTCAACAAGGCGGCCGGCGGGCCGGCCAAGACGGCGGCGATCGTCCACGAGTCCGGTGAATTCGGCACCGGCACGGCCAAGCTGCTGGCCGGCAAGCTGCCGTCGATCGGCATCGAGCCCAAGGAGCTGATCGCGCACGACAACCCGACGCGCAACTTCGACAACATCGCGCTGCGCATCCGCTCCATGGCGCCCGACATCGTCATGATGTCGAACTACGGCAACGAGTACATGCTGCTGGCGCGCACGCTGTTCCAGCAGAAGGTCAACGTCGCCGGCTTCTTCTCCATCCTGGGCGGCGGCTTCAACTACAAGTTCGTCAAGGAGATGCCGGACGTCTCGCAGTACATGATGGACGTCAACCACTGGTACAACCCGCGCTCCGACAAGGCCAACGCGCTCAAGAAGCGCGTCGAGGCGGGCGGCGCGCTGTTCACCTTCGAGGTCTATCTCAGCTACAGCAACGTGATGCTGCTGGCCGACGCGCTGGAGCGTGCGGCCTCGGCCGACAAGGAGAAGCTTACCGCGGCGCTGGCCGCCTCGGAGTTCAAGGCCGAGCTGATGCCCTACGGCCCGACCAAGTTCGTCAATGGCCAGAACCAGGGCGCGCGGCCGGCGGTAATGCAGTCGCTCAAGGGCGATATCGAGGTGATCGCGCCGGAGGACGTCTCGTCGGCCAAGGCGGTGTTCCCGCGCCCGAAGCTCGGGTGAGGAGCAGGGAGCGGATCCGACTCATGTTCCTCTCCGCCTGCGAAGCGGGGGGAGAGGCTGGGAGAGGTGGGTCATGGGGTCGTTGCCCAGAGGTAAATGTTCGTCACCGAAACTGTGGAAACGACCCACCTCTCCTCCCCCCGCTGATGCGGGCGGAGCGGACTCGATGACAGCAACGCAGCTACCCTAGGCAGCCGTGCTCGATCCCCAGATCATCTTCGCCGGCGTGCTGAACGGGCTGCTGGCCGGCGGCGTCTATGTCCTGGTCGCGGTCGGGCTGACCCTGATCTACGGCGTCCTGCACATCATCAACTTCGCCCATGGCAGCCTCCTGATGCTGGCCATGTACGCGGTGTTCTGGCTGTGGCGGCTGCTCGGCGTCGATCCCTACGTCGCCCTGCCGCTGGTGATCGCCGGCGCCTTCGGCTTCGGCTGGCTGCTCTATCGCGGCGTCATCGGCCGCTTCAGCCACGGCCGCGACGAGAACATCCTGCTGATCACGCTGGGGCTGTCGATCGTGATCGACAACGCCGCGCTGCTGTTCTTCGGCGGCGACACCCAGACCATCGACGTGCCCTACGCAGGCCGCTTCGTCGAGATCGGCGCCGCCTTCCTGCCGCTGCCCAAGATCGTCTCGTTCGCGGCCTCGCTGCTGCTCTGCGCCGTGCTCGGGCTCTACATGGCGAAGAGCGACACCGGCAAGGCGATCCGAGCCGTCGCCAAGGAGCGCCAGGGTGCCCGCCTGGTCGGCATCGACGTCGACAACATCTTCGCCATCTCCTACGGCATCGGCATCGCCTGCCTTGGCGCGGCCGCCTGCCTGCTGATGCCGAGCTACTACGTGACGCCGACGTCGGGGCACGCCTTCGTGCTGGTCGCCTTCACCATCGTCGTTCTGGGGGGCATGGGAAGCTTCGTCGGCGCAGCGGTCGGCGGCTTCATCATCGGCATCACCGAGGCGCTGGGCGGCCTGTTCCTCGGCGAGCAGCTCGGCCAGATCGGCATCTCGCTGATCTTCATCCTGATCCTGCTGCTGAAGCCCACCGGCCTGTTCGGGAGCCGCGCATGAGCCGAACCGCCCTGCTCTGCCTGGCGGCTCTCGCCGCGGCACTGGTCTACCCGCTCCTGGTGCCGAACTACCTGGTGAACGTCGGCATGCTGATGCTGTTCACCGCCTTCCTCGGCCAGTCGTGGAACCTCGCCGGCGGCTATGCCGGGCAAACCTCGTTCGGCCATGTCGTGTTCTTCGGCGTCGGCGCCTACACCTCGACCATCCTGCAGGTGACCTACGGCTGGAACCCGTGGCTCGCCTGGCCGATCGCCATGCTGGCGGGCGGCGCGGTCGGCTGGATGATCGCCGTGCTGTCGTTCCGCGCCGGCCTGCGCGGCTCCTACTTCGCCCTGATCACGCTGGCGTTCGCCGAGGTCTTCCGCATCCTCGCCAACTCGGTGCCGTTCACGCGCGGCGGGCTCGGCATGCTGATCAAGGCCGACCAGCGGCCGGAAAACTTCCAGTTCAAGGACCCGATCTGGATCTATTACCTGGCGCTGGCGCTCTGCGTGATCTCGCTGCTGATCGCCTGGCAGATCGCGCGCGGCCGCTTCGGCGCCCGCCTGGTGGCGATCCGCGAGAACGAGGACGCCGCCCGCGCGCTGGGCATCGACGTCTTCGCCGAGAAGGTCAAGGTCCTCACCCTGTCGGGCGCGATGTGCGCCGCCGGCGGCACCTTCTATGCGCAGAAGTATCTCTACATCGACCCCTCGATCGCCTTCGGCGTCGACAAGTCGGTCGAGATGCTGCTGGTCACCATGGTGGGCGGCGCCGGCACCATCTTCGGCCCGCTGATCGGCTCGGTGGCCCTCACCGTGATCAACGAGGCGACCCGCGGCCTCGCCAGCGTCGTGCCCGCCCTGAAGAACGTCCAGCCGCTCAGCCTCGTGGTCTACGGCGTGATGCTGGTGCTGATCGTCGCCCGCCTGCCCGACGGCCTGATGGGCCTGTTCCGCCGCCGGCCGCGCCATGCTTGAGGTGCGCGACCTGTCGAAATCGTTCGGCGGCTTGAAGGCCGTCGACCGGGCGTCGCTCGACGTGCGCCAGGGCGAGATCGTCGGCCTGATCGGGCCGAACGGCGCCGGCAAGACGACGCTGTTCGCCGCCATCGCGGGATTCCATGTGCCGGACAGCGGCCGCGTGGCGTTCGAAGGCCGCGACATCACCGGCCTGCCGCCGCACAGGATCTGCGCCGCCGGCATGGTGCGCACGTTCCAGATCACCCAGCCCTTCGCCAAGATCAGCGTGCGCCAGAACATCATGGTCGGCGCCTATCTCCACACCGCCGACCGCCGGCTTGCCGCACGCGAGGCCGAGGCGGTGGCGCAAACCGTCGGCATGACCGATCAGCTCGACCAGCTCGGCGCCGATCTCACCGTCGCCGGCCGCAAGCGGCTCGAGCTGGCCCGCGCGCTCGCCACCGGACCGCGTCTGCTGCTGCTCGACGAGGTGATGGCCGGCCTCAACCCGACCGAGATCGTCGAGATCGTCGGCGTCATCAAGGGTATCCGCGACGCCGGCATCACCATCCTGCTGATCGAGCACGTCATGCAGGCGGTGACGTCGCTGGCCGAGCGCGTCTACGTGCTGAACCAGGGGCGCATGATCGCCGAGGGCACGCCGGCGGCGATCGCCGACGACCCGCAGGTCATCGAGGCCTATCTCGGCCACGGCGCCGCCAAGGTGCTGCGTGCTTGAGGTGAGCGGCCTGCGCGCCGGCTATGGCGCCGTCGAGGTGCTGCGCGGCATCGATATCGCGGTCGCCGCCGGCGAGATCGTGGCCCTGCTGGGCAGCAACGGCGCCGGCAAGTCGACCTTGAACAACAACATCTGCGGCCTGTACCGGCCGTTCGGAGGGGCGATCCGCTTCGCCGGCAGCGACATCGCCGGCAGCCCGTCGATGCGCATCGTCGAGGCCGGCCTGATCCAGGTGCCGGAGGGCCGCCGCGTGTTTCCAAACCTCTCGGTGCGCGACAATCTCGAGCTCGGCAGCTACCGCCGCGGCCGTCCTGCGCGGGCGCGCAATCTCGAGCGCGTGCTCGCGATCTTCCCGCGGCTCGACGAGCGGCTGGCCCAGGCCGCCGGCACGCTGTCGGGCGGCGAGCAGCAGATGCTGGCGATTGGCCGCGGCCTGATGAGCGAGCCCCGCCTGCTCATCCTCGACGAGCCGTCGCTCGGCCTGTCGCCCCTGCTGGTCGAGGAGATGTTCGCCCTGATCGGCCGCCTCAACGGCGATGGCCTCGCCATCCTGCTGGTCGAGCAGAACGTCGTGCAGTCGCTGGCGATCGCCCATCGCGCCTACGTGCTGGAGAACGGCAGGATCACGCTGTCGGGCAAGGCCGCCGACCTCGCCCAGGACCCCGAGCTGCGCAAGAGCTACTTGGGGCATTGAGAGCGAGCCGGCTCACTGACTGCGCCGAACACATCCCTCATGTCGCCCTGAGCGCAGCGAAGGACCTCATCGCCGCTCGCCACAGGAAGGGTTCGACACCTTTGGCGATGAGATCCTTCGCTACGCTCAGATTCTATGTAGCGACGAGAGGCCGAGAGGTAGGTTTGGAAGTGTTCAAGAACCGAACCTACGGAGGAAGTTACTAATAAGTCAGTAATTTAGTCTACTTTCTGTTGTGTGCGGTCGTTTTGTGACGTACAATGGCTTGTATGAAGCGCGATGGCCGCAAGCTCGATCACAAGACGCTGGAAGAGATCCGGTTGAT
>Ga0268299_1001107_pt1 | contig 56316 bp, 52 predicted proteins | sample NOBtaG_FD_193484 | JGI IMG/M metagenome (GOLD analysis project Ga0268299, IMG submission 193484) | Activated sludge microbial communities from bioreactor in Nijmegen, Gelderland, Netherland - NOB reactor | ecosystem: Engineered > Bioreactor > Aerobic > Activated sludge | place: Netherlands... | reverse complement strand
AGACACGCAGACCGGCATCCCGCTCGCCTACGTGGACAACGGCGACGGCACGATCAGCGACCTGAACACCGGCCTGATGTGGGAGAAGAAGTCGGACGACGGATCGCTGCACGACAGGAACAACTGCTATCCCTGGGCCGGACGCTGCTCGGGGGACGGCGGTGAGACGCGCTGCAACAGAGATTCCGAGTGTGCCGCTGTCGGTGGGACGTGCGATCTGACGTTCGGCGACTGCAAGACCCCGGCGCCCGGTGGGCTGACCATCTACGAGTGGCTCGACCAGCTCAACGCGTCGAGCTTCGCCGGCTACGACGACTGGCGCATCCCGAATCGCCGCGAGCTCCTGAGCCTGGTGAACGTGGACCAGGTGAATCCGTCCGTCTCGGCCCCGTTCGACACCAGCTGCGGCACCGCGAGCACCGGCAATCCGGGCTGCACCGTCACCACGTGCAGCTGCACCTCCCCAGCCTCGTACTGGACGTCCACGGTGTCCTTCAATCTCCCGCGCAGTGCCTGGCACGTGCACTTCGAAGCCGGCTCGTCGAGCTTCGCCCTCATGGAGGCGGGCAGCCGGAGGGTCCGCGCGGTCCGCGGCGGATCGTGAGGCTCAGTTCGGCGCGTGCACGCCGCTCCCGCCGTAGGGACGCGTCGCGCCGAACGCCTGCGACTCGAGCGTCGGCAGGCTGCGGTTGCCGACCGCGGCGATGAACTGTCGGATCGCACCCGGGAACGAGGTCGTCGACGTGTCGTCGCACGCACGGTCGCGCGCGCGTAGAGTGGATAGGCGCGATCAAGGGCCTACTCCACAGACTCGAGAGGCGTGGTTCTGTCCTGCCGCAGGGACGCTGCACGAGCGAAACCTTCGTCTCGCCTCTGCGTCGTGCAGGCCAACCCCTCGTCCCGGCTGCGCGTCGCGCGAGCGCGCTACCAGCTGACCACGACCGATCCCGCCTCTCCCGTCGCCGGACCGAACACCACGTCGGTGGCACCCGGCGCGACGTGGCTCGAGCCGCCGCCTCCGCCGCCGTTGCCCTCGTCCGCGGCACCCGCCCCGCCGCCGCCGTAGTAGCCGCCGCCGCCGGCACCGCCGCCGTAGAACGCGCACAGCGACTGCTGACCGATCCAGAAGGCGCCGTTGCCGCCCACGCCGAGGATGCCGTCCTGACCGGCGCAGCCCGGCGCGATCGCCACGGCGCCGCCGGCGCCGCCGGTGCTCTGCGTGCCACCGTTGCCGACCCAGCCGAGGCGTCCGGCTCCGGGCAAGCCTTCGAGGCCACCACCGTCACCGCCGAGGACGCCGAGGTTGCCGCCCATGCCACCGCCGCCACCGGCCCCGACCACGACGCGGTTCTCGAGCGCAGTGCCGCCCTGGCGGACGTCGCTCGCGCCGCCGCCACCGCCGCCGATGCCGAGGTACGAGTCGCCGATGCGGAAGCCGCCGTCGCCGCCACCGTTCGCGCCGCCCGGGCCGAACCAGTCGCCCTCGCCGCCGACGGCGACTGACAGCACCTCACCCGGCGTGACCGGAATCGTCGCCGTCACCACGCCGCCGAGGCCGCCGCCGTTGCCGCCCTGCGCGCCGGTCGCGCGGATCGTCACGCGTGTCACGCCCGCGGGTACCGTGAAGGCGTGCAGGACGCCGGTCTGCGTGAACGTCCGGCTGCCGTGGAACGCCGCGCAGCCGAGCGCGGCGCAGTCGAGCGGCAGCGCGTCCATGTCCTTGACGGTCTCGCAGACGCGGCACGCGACCAGCGACTCGACGCACGTGGCGAGCGCGGATCCGGCCTTCCCGGTGCAGCGGCCGTCGTCGAACGAGGCCGCGGTCACGCCGGGTGCGTCGCACTTCTTCGCGATCGCGTCGGCCAGCTTGACGCTCTGACGCGGGATCGCGCCTTTTCCGCCGCCCGCGATCGACGCCGGGATGCTCGCGTCGCTCACGCACGATGCGATGTCCGCGGCACTCGATGCGCCGTCTGGAAACGGCAGCTTGCGCACCTGCAGCGCGTCCTTCGTGCACTTGACGAACGCGGTGCGCTGGGCCGCGGCGAGACCCTGCGCGGACTTCGCGACCTGCTGCTGGCAGCGGCAGGCGTCCGCGTCCGCGGCGCAGGCGACCACGGCGGCGTCGAGCGGAGCGCCGAGCAGGTCGGCCACGAGGCCGAGCTCGCCGGCGACGGCGGCGTCGTTGACGGCCGTCGCACCGGCGTACGCGAAGTCGGGTGCGGTCGTGCACCTCGCGGCCTCGTCGTCGCTCGTCTTCTGGCGCTTCGCGGCGACCTTGGCCTTCGCGTCCACCGTCAAGCATGCGTCCGCGGTGCCGGCGAGCTTGCCCTTGCCGGCCGCCGTGAGGCACGCGAGGGACTCCTTGCCCTGCTGCGTCGCGACCGCGGCGCCATCCTGGTTCAGCTTGCCGACGCAGGACTGCGCGTCCTTGCTCTGCACCTGCGCGTGCGCGGGCCACGCCGAGACGAGCATCCACAGGCTCGCGAGAATCACCTTGCGCATGGGGCATTGCTCCTTCTTCGCCGCGGTGTGCGGGGTGGTGAGGCTCAGTCCGCGGTGCGGACGGCGCGCACCGCGAGCGAGTAGCCGTTGTTGGCGTTGCCGTAGATGCCGTTTCCGAAGCCGACGGCGTACGTGTACTCGGTGCTCAGGTGCGTCCGCGTCCAGTGGAACGCCGGCGCGGTCGGCCCGATGATCGTCGTGCACGGGGAGACGGTGCAGTCCGGGTACGGCACGCTGATCAGGCCGCGCAGCTCGCCGAGCTCCGGCAGCCGCCAGTCGCACTTGCCGGCGAAGCAGGGCGTCGCGACGCCGCCCGGCGTGAGGCCGCCGTCGAGCTCGTGCAGGAACTCCGTGAAGGCGGTCCCGTTCGGCGTGCGGCCGTCGATGACCGCGCTCCAGGTGTAGACGTTGTCCTTGTCGTGCACGCTGCCGTCGTCGGTCTTGAGCTCCCACTGGAGGCCCGTGCTCAGGTCGGTCGCGGTGCCGTCGCCGTTGTCGAGCCAGCGGCACGACGTGCCCTTCGCGGCCGCCGCCTTGTCCGCGGCCGCGATCTGCTTGTCGAACCTGGTCGCGCACTTGGCGACGTCGGCCGTCTTGCCGAGGATCTGCGCCCGCCGTGCGCCGGCGACGCAGAAGCGCTTCTTGCGCTGCGCGTCGAGCTTGGCGGCGGTGCACTTCTGCTCGGGCGTCGGGACGGCTCCCGCGACGCTCGCGAGCAGCAGCGTGAGGGTCAGGGTGCAGACGGCGATCCGGGTGTGATTCATGTCGCTTCTCCTCGGCGCGGGCTCGATCCGCGCGTGTCTCTCGGGCTTCGCGCCACGCTGCGCGCAACCGCCCGCCTGTGGCTTCATCGCTGGGGTCCTGCGCTCGCTTCGCCCGCCGCCGGGGTCGCGTCGGTCGCGAGCACCTGGCGCACGAACGCGACCAGCTCGGGGACCGAGCCGAAGTGCGCCACTTCACCCGACGCGACGTGCTCCGCGCGTCCGGCGAAGAGCTCGGCGTCGCCATCGGACGCGGCGCGCAGCTGGATGACGAAGGCACGCTCGGGCGGCAGGGCCACGGTGCTCGTTGCGTGCGGTGCGGTCCGGGTGCCGGGAGCGGTCATGGACGCTGTGTAGCGCCGTCGATCGTGCCGCGTCCGGAGAGAACCGTGAGAGTTCGCGTAAACCCGTGGTTCGCGCGGCAGGAAGGCTCCGCCGGGACGCTAGCTCGCCAGCAGGGCTCGCGCCGTCTGCAGATCGGCGCAGTCCTCCTGCGGCGCGAAGCGCGCGAGGATGCTGGTCACGCGCGCGCGCTCGGCGGCGCCCCGCAGCCGGAGCAGGCTGGTCGCCGCGCGCAGCACGAAGAGCCGTGCGCCGTGCCGCTCGGCCAGCGACAGCGCGCGCTCGAAGCATGCGGCCGCCTCGTCGCGCTGCGCGCGCCCGGTCGCGTGCAGGAGCCGGCTCTCGCCGAGCAGGCGATGCAGCTCCGGATCGCTGACCCGCTCGCCGGTCTTGTCGGCGAGCGCGAGTGCGTCGAGCACCACCTGGCGGGCGCCCTCCGCATCGCCGTGCGCGAGGTGCGCGTCCGCGAGCAGCGTGCCGTACGCGCTGGCGCTGATCCGCGGCCGCGTCGCGGCGAACGCACGAAACGCCTCGCGTAGCGTGGCGAGCTCCGTGGCGTGCCCATCCACGGCGTCGCACCAGCCGAGCAGGATCGTCCCCTCGGTGCGGAACAGGGAGAAGCCGAACTCCTCGGCCAGCCGGACGCTCTTCGCGGCGAGCGCGCGCGCCGCCGCGACGTCGCGCAGCAATGCGCATCCGCGTCCGGCCATGTTGGTCGCCTGCGCGTGCGCGTACGGGGCCCCGAGCGTCGTGGCGCGATCGACGGCCTCGCGCAGCCGCGCGCGCGACGCCGTCGGCTCACCGAGAAGCGCGTGCGTCCACGAGAGCAGGCAGCGGCTCGAGATGCCGAGGGTGGCCGACAAGGGCGTCGCGTCGGTGTCGCTGACGTCGTGCACCTGCTGCGCGAGCCGGTGCGCCGATGCGAGGTCGCCCTGATGGTAGAGCACCGCGCTCAGCGTCATCCGCGTGTTGACGCTCGCCATCGCGTTGTGCAGCCGATCGGCCTGCACGATCATGCGCTCGGCGAGACTGCGCGCGGTGTCGAGCTCGGCGCGCATTGCGTGCCCGAGGAGCAGGCCGTCCATCGCGCGCAGCTGCAGCGCGCCGTCGTCGAGGTGCACCGCCAGCTCGTACATCCGTGCGAACGCGCGTGCCGCGTCCGAATCGTCGTGACCGTCGAGCGAGAACAGCGTCGCCCCGAGCGCATGGAGCAGCAGCGCCTCGCGACGCTCCCGGTCCGGCACGTCCGGCAGATCGCGTTGCGACGCGAGCGCCGCGTCGAGGTGCTGGCGGGCCTCCTGGTACGCGAAGCGCGAGCGCGCGTGGACGGCCGCTTCGCCGTGGAAGCGCGCGGCGCGCTCGCCGTCGCCGCTGCGCGCGAAGTGCGCGGCGAGCTCGCTGGCCGCCTCCGCGGTGCGCCCGGCGCAGGCCCGCTCGAGCCGCTCGCCGATCGTCTGGTGCAGGCGCCGTCGGGTCGAGGGCGACAGCGCCTGGTAGATCACGTCCCGATGGAACGCATGCGCGAAGGTGTAGCGTGCGCTCGTCGTGCCGTCCGGCCACGTGCACTCGCCGGCGGCCTGCAGGATCTCGTGCCGGACCGCCAGCGCGTCGCAGATCTGCTCGATCTGCTCGACGTCGGCGAGATTCTCCTCCCGCGCCGCGACGTCGGCCACCGCGTGCGCGGCGAACTCGAACCCCGCGACGCTCGCGCGCTCGAGCACGCGCCGCGCATCGTCGGGCAGGCGCTCGAGGCGCGGCTCGATGAGCGCACGGACCTGTGACGGGATCGTCAAGCGCAAGGTGTCCACCGGCGCGCGCAGCTCCCAGTGCGTCCCGTGGACGAGGAGCTCGCGCGCGAGCAGGTGGTCGACCAGCGTCACGAGGATGAACGGGTTGCCGTCGCTGCGCTCGACCAGGAGCGGCGGCAGCTCGGGCGGCAGCGTCGCGCCGGGAAAGCGCGCTGCGAGGTAGTCGGCGACGCCGGCGGGGGACAGCCCGCCGAGCAGGATCTGACGACAGAGCCCCTTGCGCAGCAGCTCGCGCCGGACGTCCGCGACCGGATGTCCCTGCGCGATCGCGTCGACCGGACGCAACGTGCCGAGCAGCAGCAGCCGGGCGGGCGCGCGGTGTTGTGCCAGGACCGAGAGCAGGTCGAGGGTGGCGCGGTCGCACCACTGCAGGTCCTCGATCACCAGCACGAGCGGAATCTCGGCCGACAGCACCTCGAGGCTGGTCGCGAGCCGGTGCAGAGAGTGATCCGGCGTGCTCGCGGATTCGACGACACCGCTCGGCGCGCTGATCTTCAGCGCGCGCAGCAGCCAGTCGGGAGCGTGCGCGACCAGGGCGTCCGCGGCGCGCCGCGCGTGCTCGCCGCGACAGAGCTCCGCCAGTGCCTCCACGATCGGAAGGAACGGCTCACCACCGCCGTACTGCTCGACGCACTGGCCGCGTCCCACGGCGGGCGGCGGATCGGTCGTGTGCGTCAAGTCGTCCAGCGCGACCTCGACGAGCGTGCTCTTGCCGATCCCGGCCTCGCCCGACACCAGCACGATCTGTCGTCGGCCGCCGCGCGCCACGCGATACGCGTCCGCGATCCCGGCGCGCTCGCGCGTCCGCTCGACCACCGTGCCGGACGACGCCGCGGCCGGCGCGGGCGGCGCTGGCGGCGCGGCGGGCGCCGGCGCGAGTGCCTCGGTGCGGGCGGTGCCCATGGTGGCGACGAAGCGGTAGCCACGCCGCGGGACGGTCTCGACGAAGCGCGGTGCCGTGGGGTCGTCGGCGAGTGCGGCGCGAAGCTCGCGGATCGACAGGCGCACCACGTCATCGGTGACTGCCACGTCGGCCCAGACCGAATCGAGCAGCGCCCGCTTGCTCACCAGCTCGCCGGGGTGCTGCGCGAGGTGCTCCAGCACCGCGAACGTCTTCGGGCGGAGCGCCACTGGATTCCCGTCGCGACGCAGCAGGCCGGCGCGCAGGTCGAGCGCGAACGGCGGAAACGAGATCAGGTGTGGCCGGTCGGACACGGGGGAGGGCACGTCGTCGACGACACTGCCCGAGGTGCCGGAGTGTGTCGAAGAGCGATGCGCGGCAGGGGTCGACGGCGTACGTTGCGGGCGCCGGGCGGAGCAAGGCCCCGGTAGGCGCGATGTAGGCCGAAAGTGCGAATGTCCGGAGGAGGGTCGAGCGAACGCGGTGGCGACGCGGCGATGCGTTGCCGCGGCCGTCGCCCGTGTGATTTCATCCGCCAGGTGGCGAGTGTCGGCATGGACGAGACGACCCGGAAGCTCTTCTCCGATCGCATGCGCCGCCGCGGCCAGCTCTGGTGGGGATACGACGTCCCGCGGGACTCGTGGCGCGCCATCGCCGCTGGCCTGCATCGCGTGCGGATCTGGCACATCTATCGCGACCGTCGCGATCCGATCGAGGCCTGGCGCTGCTGCGCCAACTGGCCGCACAGCCTGATCCACAAATGGAACAGCCGCGAGTTCGCGGCGCGCCACGGCTGCCGCATCCCCGCGATCTACTGGCGCGGCCGCTTCCCACATCGCGCCCCGTTCGATTCGTTTCCTCCCGACCTCGTCGTGCGCCCCGTGAACGGCAAGTCGCGTGAAGGCGCTTACGTCGTGAGCGACGGCCGCGAGCTGCTCCGCGACATCCCGATCACGATCCCCGAGCTGCGCCGGCGGCTGCGTCGCGAACGCTGGGTCCAGCTCGGCGCTCCGGTCCTCGTCGAAGAAATCCTCCGCCGCAACGACGGCGCGCACCGACTGCCGCTCGAGCTCAAGTGCCACACGTTCGGGGACGTCGTCGCCTGCATCGAGGTCGTCCAGCGCGGCGACGGAGCGCTCAAGCAGCGCTACTACACGACCGATTGGGTTCCGTTCGACGATCGCATGGACATCGAGGTCGACGTCATGGACCCGATCCCGGCGCCGCCGGCGCTCGACGAGTTGTTACGCCTGGCGACGTCGATGGGCGCCGAGATCGGCACCTACATCCGCATCGACTTCTTTCTCGCCGAGCGCGGCTGGGTCTTCAACGAGTTCTCCTCGACGCCGAGCTACGGCCTCAAGTGGACGCCTTTTTGCGAGGCCTACCTCGGCCGTTTCTGGGAGGAGAGGTTTCCGGAGATGAGTTGAGGGAGATCTTGCCACAGAGGCACGGAGGTGAATCAGCGACCTCGGTGCCTCGGTGGCCGATCTTTCTTCTTTCTGGCCGCGTTCCGTCCTGGCCTGCGCTGGGTGAGCCGATGAGAGCGGAGACGTGCGCAGAGCTGCGCGGGGCGGATACGAACTCCAAAGGGCCGATGCCACATAATCAGTAGCCGGTTTACGTGAGCCGAGCGCCGACCGAAGCGGCGCTCAAGCACGAGACGGCGTGGCGCGAGCGCTTGCGTAAACCGCGCTTGGACTGAGCCGCGGGAGGCACCCGCGTGGCGATGCAGCTCGGACGGCTATGGGGAAGTTGGCTGGGGTGCCCGGGGCCGCCGGTGAGCACGTCGACGCGGGACCCCATGCAGGAGCCGCGTCGCCGACGGGAGTGCTGTCGCACGCGCACGCGCGCGACGTCGCGCATGGCGGTGGCGGTGTGCAAAGCGAGCATCGCGACGCAGGTGCACGACTGCGGGCCGAAGCGGTTCGCGATCGTCGCGCAAGGATGTGGGGCGAGTCTCCATCACGCAGCCTGCCGTGGCGGTGCCCGCTCGGCGGCAGCGCCGCGAATCAAGGGCCGACGAATCATCGTGCCGGTCGTGCAGGACGGGCAGCGCGAGAGGTCCAAGCCGGTGAGATCGCGCAGCCGCAGTCGCCAGTCGCGATGGCAATGAGCGGACGTGGCAGCGGTCGCCAGTTCCGACTTGTCCGCGCCGGTCGCAGCCAGGTGCCGTCGTGCGCGGTCGAGCAGGGAGGTGGCGTTGCGCGGGGCGAGGAGTCCAAAGCGGCGAATCTTGACGAAGCCGGCGGGCAGGACGTGCAGCAGGAAGCGACGGATGAATTCATGCGGGCTGAGCGTGGCGCTCTGGCCGTTCTTGGTGGCGAAGCGGACTGCGTGGTCGTCGACCGCCTCCAGGCGGTGATTCGAGAGCGCGACGCGGTGGGTGTAGCGACCGAGGTAGCGGAAGACCTGCGCCACGCCGGCAAACGGTCGCTTGGCGTAGACCACCCACTCCTTGCGATGGAGTCGATCGCGGAGCCTGGCGAATCGCACTGGATCGGCGAGATCGGTGCACGGGCCCGTGCACGCGAGCTCGCCACGCTGGTAGGCGCGGGCGAGCGCCGCAAGCAGCTTGCCGCGGAACAGGCGCGAGAGGACCTTCACGGGAAACAGGTACTTGCGTCGCGCCGGGGTCCAGCGCTCGCCGTCGAGCGCCAGGCCGCCGCCGGTGACGATGCAGTGCAGGTGGGGATGGAACTGCAGGTCGCGGGTCCAGGTGTGGAGCACGGCAGTGATGCCGAGCGTCGCGCCGAGACGAGCGGGATCACCGCCGAGTGCGAGCAGCGTCTGGGAGGCGGCGGCAAAGAGCATCGCGACAAGCAGGCGACGATTGACCAGAGCAAGGGATCGCAGCTCGCTCGGCGGTGTGAAGACGACGTGGAAGTAGTGGGTGTCGAGCGTGCGCGCCATGCGCTGCTCGATCCAGCACGCTTGGGCCAGGCTCTGGCACTTCGGGCAGTGGCGATTGCGACACGAGTTGTAGGCGGGACGCTCGTGGCCGCAGCGGTCGCAGACGTCGAGGTGTCCACCGAGCACCTCGGTGCGGCAGACCTCGATGGCGCGCATGGTGGCGCGCTGCTCTCGGGAAGGCGCGTGCGCCTGGCGATAGGTGTGGCCGTGGGGGCGAAAGATATCGGCGATCTCGAGCCCCGGACGTCAGCGTACAGCTCAAACTACGCTGCCGCGGAGCGGCTTAGTCCAATCAGTCGTTATGTGAAGTAGGCCCATTATCGCGCCTATCCGCCACCTATCCGCGTCACCACCGAGATGGCGAGCTACGAGTGGCTGGTGGCGCGCGCGACCGTGCAGCGCGAGACCGGCGGGCACGCGACCGTCATGCGCACCTCGTCGTCGCAGGCGCACTGTGCGGACGGGCGCCACGTCAACACCGGGTGCCGCCGCGTCGGCCCGAGGAGTTCGGCCGGCTGCACCGCTGCACCGGTGGCTGTGCGATCTCGGGCTCGAGCGCGAGTACTCGGAGGCCTTCCTGCTCGAGATGGGCATGCAACGCGAGCACATCGACCACACGACCCGCGGCGCTCGTCGCAAATGCCGTCCCAGTCCGACGGCGCGGGCGAGCTGAAGCAGGCACTCGCCGGCAGAGACGAGCGCGGCGCACCGCAGGTGGAGCGCTCCGCGGCGACGTGCAGGACGTCGAGATTCCGACAGAGCACGGTGCGTCGTCATGTCATCCGTGCAGTTGTGTCGGGCCTCGTCCGGCGCGATAGTCAATGGGCACACGCGTCGAGAATCCCGATGAAGAAACTTACGGTCACACTGCCGGACGACGTACACGAAGGCCTGCAAAGGGTCGTCGGGCCGCATCGGATCGGAAGGTTCCTCGCCGACATCGTGCGCCCGCGCGTCGTGCGACGCGATCTCCTGACCGGCTACCGCGCGATGGCCGCAGCGGAAACCCGCGAGCGAGAGGCGCTCGATTGGTCCGACGAGCTCATCGAGGATCTCCCGATTGACCGCGATTGAGCATCCGCGCCGTGGAGATGTCTGGTGGGTCACCTTTGGACGCTCGGGCGGCGGTGAAATCCGCAAGCGTCGTCCAGCCGTCGTGGTCAGCAACGACGCATCGAACGCCACGTTGAACCGGGTTCAGGTCGTTCCCCTCACGACGTCCACCGCACGACTCTACCCCTCGGAAGCATACGTGCGCGTCGCCGGACGCAGGAACAAGGCGATGGCCGATCAGCTCACGACCGCCGGCAAGCAACGCCTGGGCGAGCGTCTCGGCCATCTGATTGCAGGCGATCTGGCTGCCGTCGAGCGCGCCATCCGGACGCAGCTCGGCCTCTGATCGGCGTCGCTTGTTGCCGTTCGCCTTGCCGTTGTCCCCACTCATGGTCGACGCGATCGTGCTGCTGCGATGCCGACGGCGGGCGCACCGTCACGGTCCCGATGATGGTACTCCCGAATCGCCCACGCCCTCGACGGGATCGGCGGCGACCGCCGAGCTACGAGTCCCCTCCTCGAGGTCCGGGCGTGCACTTCTCCGACGCAGCCAGCTCGCGTCTGTGAAATAGGCCCTTTGTCGCGCGTACCCGCCGCCTATGCCGTCAAGCTACGCGGACGCTTCAGCTCACCGACCGGAAACACCGGCAGCAGGTTCTCGTGCTGGAACTTCGGCCCCTCGCCCGGCGTCACGAACCACCCCGTCGGGCACATCGTCACCACCTCGACCAGCGAGAAGCCGAGCCCGCGCCGCTGCGTCTCGAGCGCCGCGCGCAGCAGCTTCTTGGTCTTCTTGACGCCGGCCGGCGTGTGCACGGTGCCGCGCGCGAGATACGCGACGCCCTCGAAGCCCATCAGCATCTCGGGCAGCCGGATCGGGTAGCCGTGGCGCTCGGGCGTGCGGCCCTCGAGCGTGCTCTTGGTGCGCTGGCCGATGACGCTGGTCGCCGTCATGTGCCCGCCGGTCTCGCCGAAGGCCGCGTTGTTGAGGCAGATCGCGGTGATCTTCTCGCCGCGCGCCGCGGCGTGGATCACCTCCTGGATGCCCTCGGTGATCATGTCGCCGTCGCCTTGCAGCGTGAACACGAGCCGGTCGGGCAGCACGCGCTTGAGTCCGGTCGCCTGCGCGGGGGCGCGGCCGTGCATCGCCTGCTGGCAGTCGACGTCCATCAGCGCCGCGAACGCGGTGTAGCAGCCGATGCCGAGCACGCAGACGAAGTTCTCGCGCTCGCCTGTCGCAGCATCGCCGTCAAGCGCGAATCAGTCGTACGCCGGGGAAGTACCGGCGCAGCCGATCGAGATCGCCGACGTCCGACGTGAACACGGCGTCTCCACGCTGGGCGGCAGATGCCATGACGATCGCGTCGATCGCCGTGGCTCCCGGAACGGACGCCAGGGCTTCTCCGGCGATCTTCGCCAGTCGCTCGCTGACCGGCTCGACGTCGACGCGCTCGAGGATCAGCCGCGAGCGCCTGCCGCCTGTGCGCCACCACTCCGCCACCACCACCGCGGGCACGGTGATCACCGCGCGACGCTCCTGCGCAGCCACCAGCACCGCGCGCATGCGCTTGTCCCCGCGCGACAGGGCGATCAACGCGCCCGTGTCGAACGTGAGGGACGCCATGCCTCAGCGCGCTCGCGTTCGCGGCTGGCGCCCGCGCCCCTTGCGCTTCGGCGCCCAGCCGAGCTCGGAGCGAATCGCGTCGAGATCGGCCTCGGTGATGTCTTCGGTGCCCAGGTCTTCGAGGAGGCGAACCCCGGCCTCGGCCTGCCGCTGGCGCAGGAGGGCCTCGGAGACCACGGCCGACAGGCTGGTGCGCCGGGCGCGCGCCCGCTTCCTCGCCCACGCCAGATCGTCCCGGCTCACGGAGACGCTGATCTTCTCTGCGGTCGCCATGGCTGGATTCCTACCAGGGTAGGATCGTGGCGCGCAATCGCGGACGGCCTAACGAAGCTGCCAGCTCCGCCGGCTGCGCGCCCGGCGCGGTCTCGTTCGGAGCGAAGCGGGCCGGCGGGACGCGGTCGGCGTCACCGTGAAGCGTAGCGTTGCGGGCGCGGCGTGACGCGAGGTTGCATCTGGCTCGTGCCGACGAGGGGCACGTGACGCAACGATGGGCCGCGGCGCGCCCCGAGCGCCCGGCACACGATCCGCAGTCCTCACGGCCGTGGAGTCGGGTGCTGTCGGTTCGCAAGGAGTGGTCGTCGCAGATCCCGCAGGGCTCGCGCCTCAGGGGTACGGCCCGCGCACGCCCGAGCACGGCGCGCTGCACCGGCTCGTCCACGAGCACCTGGAAGCCTTTCTCGCAGAGGCGCGCGCGCGCAGCGACGGTGACGGCCTGCCGCGCTTCGTCGAGCGCGAGCTGCGTGAGTTCCTGACCTGCGGCCAGCTCGCGCGAGGCTTTGCCCGCTTCCGCTGCGACGAGTGCCGGGCCGACCTGCTGGTCGCGTTCTCCTGCAAGGGACGCGGCTTCTGCCCGTCGTGCACGGGTCGGCGCATGGCGAGCCTCGCCGCGCACCTCGTCGACGACGTGCTCGGCGGCCTGCCGGTCCGGCAGTGGGTGCTCACGGCGCCCCACCGGCTGCGCTACGCGCTCGCCTACGACCAGCGGCTCTGCCGGCGCGTGCTCGGGACGTTCATTCGTGCAGTGCTGTCGTTCGAGCGACGCCGCGCGCAGTATCGTGGTGTTGCAGACGGCCGCGGTGGGGCCGTCACCGCGATCCAGCGCTTCGGGTCTGCGGCGAACTTGAACGTCCACTTCCACTCGCTCGCCGTTCAGGGCGTCGTCGCTGACGACGGCGCGCGCTTCGTACCGCTGCCTGCGCCATCGGACCAGGATGTGTGGCGTGTTCTGGCGACGGTGCGCCGCCGCGTCGTGCGCCTCGCGCGGCGCCACGGCCTCGACCTCGAAGGAGACGGGATCGTCGACGGCGCTCGCCGTGACGAGCTCGCCGAGGAGTCTCCGCTCCTCGCGGGTCTCGCCGCGGCGTCGGTGGCGGGGCGCTCCGCCATCGGTGCCGACGCCGGCAGCCGAGCGGTGCGCCTGGGGCGCGCGGCGGAGACTGCGCCGGAGGACGGCTCGGGTGCGCCGTGCCACGCACACATCGCGGGCTTCGATCTGCACGCGGCGGTTGCCGTACCGGCCGGCGATCGAGAACGCCTCGAGCACCTGTGCCGATACGTGCTGCGACCGCCGATCGCTCAGGACGCCTCACGATCGCGCCCGACGGTCGCGTGCGGCTCGCGCTGCGCCGGCCATGGCGCGACGGCACGCGCGCGCTGCTGTTCGATCCCCTCGACTTCCTCGGCCGCCTCGCGGCGCTGACGCCGAAGCCGCGCGTCAACCTGCTGCTGTACCACGGAGTGTTCGCGCCCCATGCCGCACGGCGACGCGCCGCGGTGGCGCGGGCACGCGAGCTCGCTAGAGGCCCGACCGAGTCCGGTTCTTCTGATGATCCGGTGGCAGGGCTCTCGTCGCCTCGCGTCGCCAGCGGGCCGACGACGAGCGCAGGACCGGCGGGTCCGGCGGTGCCAGGCACGCGCGGCTGGGTGCGGTGGGCGGACCTGCTGCGCCGGGTGTTCGAGATCGACGTTCTGCACTGTGCGCGCTGCGGCGGGCGGCTGCGCTTCGTCGCGGCGATCGACGACCCGGAGGTGGTCCAGCGGATCCTCGGCCATCTCGGGCTCCCGACCCCGATCGCGTCGCCGCTGCCGCCGCGGTCACCGCCAGAGCTCACGCAGAAGTCGTTCGACTGGGCGTGACGCGGGGTCGTCATCGCGAGACACGACTACCGACGTGAGGTCGGGCGGTCGTTGTGCGTTTCGTTGGGCGGTGCCGGGCCGGTCGGGGGCGCGACCAAGGCGGCGCGAAGACGTCGCGGCCAGATTTCCGTTGACAGGCGCTTTGTCCGCTCCGTAGTTGCGGGCGCCGGGCGGAGCCCAGCCCGCTAGGCGCGATGTCCGATAAGGCTGCCGTTATGTGAAAGAGGGCGTTTATAGCGCCTATCCGCTCTCGTTCGATCCCGACGAGACCACCTTGCGCTTCACCGCCGAGAGCCCGCTGGTCGGCGCCGACCGCATCATCTGGGCGAGCGACTACCCGCACCCGGACGCGAAGATCCCCGGCGTCGTCGGCGAGCTGCGCGAGGCGATGCACGGGCTGCCGGCGTCGGCGCAGGAGCGGATTCTGGGGCTGAACGCGGTGGATCTGTACTCGCTGCCGTCGCCGGGGCCGCAGTAGCGGCACCGAACCACTGCGCGTGAGACATCTCACTCGCAAACGTGGATTTAGGGCTCGTCTTTGCCATGGCCGAGCTGGGTGGAGACGTGCTGCTTGACGCGCTCGAGAGCGCGCTGTCGGACCTTACGCACTTTCTCGAGAGACGGGCTGGGGCCTCCCAGTCCGAGATTGGTCCACTTTTCGCGGATGGCTGCGTCCGAGTCGCCGACGAAGTGATCCCAGACCGCGATGACCTCCTCCTCTCGCAGGTCTGCCAAGGCCAGAGCCACGACGCGCATGGTCTCGGAGCGAGCGGCTCGCTCGAACGGATCCCAGAGCGACGGTGGCGCTGCGAGCTCGGTCGCGTCGAGCGGCGCCGGGCCAACGCGGCGGCTGGCCGTTCTGCGGCTGCTCGCCAGCTCCCAGCGTGCCGCCTGCAGGAGATAGGGGACACCGCTGCGCAGCACGCTCGGCCCCCGCTGGGCGATGGCATCGTGGACGCTGTCGGGGTCGGCAAAGCGGAGCGCTCGAGTGTAGGTCTCGTCCGGCGAGCCGGCCTGCTCCCGCGGTTCCCGACGACGCTTCTTCACGCGCTCCCACCCAGCCCCTAAACCACCGAAGTCACTGGATAAATCGCCATTCCCGAGGGCGAATCCGCCAGGTGCTGCAGGGCGGCGGCAACATCGTCGGTTCCTCGGCGATCCCGCGAGGTGCGAGCGGCGGACATCCCTGTGCTCGATCCCTGTCGCGCGGTCCGGGCTGTCACGTCGTCGACCCTCGGGACGTTTATCTCATAGTGACAGCGGCCATACACGTGAGCGGAGAGCATTACGCGCCCCCGACACCCGTGACCGATTCGGCGCGATTCGGTCATCGCGTCCGGATGCGAGCGCGGTGCTGGTCGACGCCACGACCGAGCCCTGCAGCTGCTCGCCTTCCCGCGGGCAGATCTCGAGAGGAGGAGGAAATCATGTCTCAGGCAAATCCCCTTGACGGTGCATATGAAAGCGTCACGAAAGCGCTTGCGAAGGAGTTCGGTGGGCTCGAGAAGCATCGTGACGAAGAGCTCGCGGTGCTCTCGAAGCTGACGAGAGCTCTGGGCCTGGGTGAGCCTCTGCCGACGCCGTCCGACGAGGAGCAGCGGGTCATCGATGACGCGACCTGGCGGCTCATTGCTCAGGGCTGTGTCGTCGCCATCGTTCAGGCGATCCTCCGCGCGAACCCGAATGGATTCTTCTACAGGCGCGAGCAATTTTCCGAGGTATGGTCTCGAGGAGTGGACCGGAAGCGCCTCGTCCGGCGGATCGGCTTGAGCGCGGGAGACACCGACCTGGCCTTGCGAGTCGCCGCCGAGGTCCTGTTGGCCGGAGAGGCATTCAAAAAGTTGACCACGGTGGAAATGGACGGCGCCAGGTACACGCTGCAAACCAAGGAGAGCACGCTCGACGTCAAGCGACCGCATTCCTAAACGACAGGCAAGTCCTGGCAGATCTGCTCGGGTGGCTCGGGCGTGAACATCTGGTCGAGATCGCTTCGGTACACGTACTTCGTCCGCTCGACGTCGATCGTTTGCTTCGTCGAATCATGAAGCAGCGAGTACGTCGCGAACGATGGACGCGGGCCCGACGTTCCAGGGTCCTGCGTCGCGCTGCCCGTGACGAGCTGCATGGTCCCGGCGAGCAATGGCGTCTGCGGGCTCGCACCCGTGACCGGCCGAATGGTCATCCCGACGCTGGGATCGTCCTTGTGGCGATGTCCGGCCACGACCAGATGAAACCGGTGCGCTTGGCACACAGGCTTCAAGTCGTCACCGTTGGTGAGCCGACCTTCGATGAGATCCCACACCGTCCCCGTCGCAGCAAAGAAGTGCGGCGGATGATGCATCATCAGGATACGAATGACTGGCCCCTTCCCGTGTGCCGTCAGCTGCGCGCCTGCATCGGCCAAGATCTTCTTGAAGGGATCCTGCGACCCGATGGGATCACAGATCCGACCTTTCGACACGGCGCTCGCCCAGATCCCCGGATCGACCGTGTTGACCCGGTAGATCTCGACCCGAAATCCGCTCTGCAGAGTCACGACGGCCACGTCCGACGCGGAATACGTGGTGCTCGGATGCTTGGACAATGACCCGATCACGGCCTTGCCGGCGAGCGGCGCGACAAGGGGAAACGTTCCCGGCCAAGCGTCGTGGTTGCCGAACAAGTTGAAGACATGTGCCCCCGCGAGCTGGCTGCACTCGTGATTCCAGTAATCGAACGCCGGGAAGGTGTAGGGAGCGGGACCACCGGACGGCGTTCCGCCGTAGGCCTCGACGTCGCCGGTTTGCAGCACCAAAAGATCGGGCGGCGCCTGTCCCGCAATGTCCTGAAGCGTCGTGATCAGCGCCTCGAGCGCCGCGACCGCATGGGGCTGAAGGCCGGCCGCGATCTTGGCGACCGATCCCTTTCCACCTTTGAGCCGCGCCACCCCCAGCGCAGCCTTGACGATCCCCGATCGAGTGCCCGCTCCGCGAGCATTTCCGTTCTGATCGACGTGCAGATGCATGTCGGTGACGTGCACGATGCGCGCAATTTCCTGCATGGCTTCTCCGGCTCCGATGCCAGCCATCACCCCCCGTCACGACGACTCCGACGCTCTGCTCATTTGCCTCGAGGACACGGGCAAAGGCGGTCGTACGCCTTGGCCAGGTGACGCCTGTCGATGTTTGTAGTTTGCGCGGCCGCACAGCAAGGTTTCGGCCAGGTCGGTACGCTGCCGATGGAACGCGCGCCTGCTCGATCGTGGATCAGTCGCCGGCCGAGCAGCTGCGATTCGCGCGGATCTGCCGACCCGGCCGAAGCACAGCCTGCGTTGCCGATGAGCTCCCCCCTTCGCGCCCCTGTCCTTTCCGAAGGACAGCTGCACGAGAAAGCGGACACGTGCTGCATGGGCACCTAGACCATCGACAACCGACTCGTCTGACGCCGTGGCGCCAGCCACTGAGGGCACGCGGGGTGCGGCGCTCACGCCGCTTCGCCGCGCTCCCGAAAACACGGACGATGAGCACCCTCGCCTACCCCGGCGTGCACGCGGCCCCGCAGACCCAGACCGTCCCCGCGACGCTGTCGCCGCTCGCGCTCCTCGCCGGCATGTCCGGCAACCTGATGGAGTGGTACGACTTCGCGCTCTACGGCGTCTTCGCGGCGACGCTCGGCCAGCTGTTCTTTCCGCAAGGCAGCCGCCTGGTCGCTCTGCTGTCGGTGTTCGGCGTGTTTGCCGCCGGCTATGTGATGCGCCTCCTCGGCGGCGCGTTCTTCGGCCACGTCGGCGATCGCCTGGGACGGCGCCGCGCGCTGCTGCTGTCGGCGGTCGCGATGGCGGTCGCCACGTCGCTGGTCGGTTGCCTGCCCACCTACGCGCGCGTCGGGGTCGCGGCACCGGTCCTGTTCACCCTGCTGCGCCTGGTGCAGGGGCTCTCGGTCGGCGGCGAGTTCACCACGTCGATCACGTACCTGATCGAGCACGCGCCGCCCGGACGCCGCGGCCTGCAGGGCAGCTTCGCCGGCCTCACCGCGGGCCTCGGCATCCTGCTCGGGTCGGCGACCGGCAACGCGCTGTTCGCGATGTTCACCACCGACCAGATCCTCGACTGGGCGTGGCGGCTGCCGTTTCTGCTCTCGGTGCCGCTCGGCGTGTCGCTCGCGCTCCTGCGCTCGACCTTGCCGGAGGACGCGCACGCCGCGTCTGCGGCGCACGTGCTGCAAGCCGATGCGGCCTCGGCCGCAGCGCAGCCGCAAGGATCGCCGGTCTGGCGCGTGCTGCGCGAGCGCCGCGGCGAGATCCTGCGCGGTGCGCTGCTCGGCTACGGTCCGAACGCGACCTTCTGCGCGATCGCGGTCTTCCTCGCGTCGTTCCTCGCCACCGAGCACATCCTGCCCGAGCAGTCCGCGCTCAGCCTGGAGACCACGGCGCTGGTGTTCATCGTGTTCTTGACGCCGATCGCGGGCACCCTCGCCGATCGGCTGGGACGCCGCACCATGGTCGTCAGCGGCACGCTCGCCTGTGCGGCGCTCGCGCTGCCGCTCTTCCTGCTGCTGCGCAAGGGCAGCGCGAGCACCGACCTGTGGATCGAGCTGGCGTTTGCGGCCGCGGTGGTGGCGGCGCTGCCGCCGTACCAGGTGTCGCTCGCGGAGCGCTTCCCGCGCGCGCTGCGCGCGAGCGGCCTCGGCCTCGCCTACAACGGCGCGGCCGGCATCCTCGGCGGGACGACGCCGCTGATTGATCCTCCCCCGCCTCGGTGGACAGCTTGACTATGCTGCCAACGCCGCGACCTGTGCCTTCAACTCGAACTCGATCGGGCTGATGTAGTCGAGATGCGAGTGGCGACGCTGCGGGTTGTAGAAGCACTCGATGTAGTCCGCAATCGACGCGATCGCGGCATCGTGCGTGGCGTAGACCGTGTGCTCGATCAACTCCGCCTTGATGGTGGCGAAGAAGCTCTCCGCGACCGCGTTGTCCCAGCAGTCGCCCTTTCGGCTCATGCTCGCGATGATGCCGCGGCTCGCGAGCGCGCGCCGGTAGTCTCCACTCGCGTGGGGACTTCCGCGATCGGAGTGATGGACGAGCCCAGGCCCAGGGTTCCGGTCACGCAGAGCGTTTCCGAGAGCGGCGAGAGCGAGCTCGGTGTCGTTGCTGGCGCTCGCCGCCCAGCCCACGACACGACGCGCGAACAGGTCGAGCATCACCGCGAGGTAAACCCACCCCTCGTCCGTCCAGACGCAGGTCACATCCGTGACCCAGACGGCGTTGGGCGCCTTCACCTCGAACTTGCGCGCCAGGACGTTCGGCGCGATCGGGTTCGCGTGCTTGGAGTCCGTCGTGTGACGGAAGCGCTTCTTCCTCCGCGCTTGGATCCCGCGATCGCGCATCAGTCGCTCGACGCGCTTGCGGCTCACGCGCAGCCCCTTGGCGCGCAGGTCCCGATGTACGCGCGGGCTCCCGTAGCTCGCGCGGCTCCGCTTGTGCGCAGCCGCGATCTCCACGACCAGCTGCGCGTCCTCCGTCGTTCGCGCTGGCTCGGGGCGGCCGATCCACGCGTAGTACCCGCTGCGCGACACCTCCAGCACCGTGCACAGCACGCGCACCGGATACAGCGCCCTCTCCGCATGGATGAACACGAACCTCACGTGTTCTCCTTCGCGAAGAAGGCCGCCGCTTTTCTTAGGATTTCACGCTCCATCTGCAGCCGCTTGTTCTCGCGCCGCAGCCGCACTAGCTCTTCGCGCTCCGCTGTCGTCAGCGCGCCGACCGGTCCCTTGCCCGCATCGACCTCGGCGCGCTTCACCCACTCGCGCAGCGCCGTCTCGGTCAAATCCAGATCCTTCGCTACCTGCGCGATCGTGCGATCACCCACCTCGCAAAGGCGTACCGCCTCCTGCTTGAAGTCCGCCGTGAACGACCGTCTCCTCCGCTTCCGCATGGATCACTCCTGGCGCCTTGTCGCGCCTTCTCGGGTGTCCATCAAGGCGGGGGAGGTTCACAGCACGAACCTGTATGCCTACGTAAACGGTGATCCGATCAACTTCTACGATCCGTTCGGTAGGTCGCAATGCGATATCGACGTTGCCGTTGAAGTCTGCAGGAAGCAGCCAGATCTAAAGTACCCTCCGAACGAAAAGGTTACGATTAACCCCTCCTTGGCTCCTTACGACGCGCAGCATAATTGGTGGCCGTGGGATCCAGTCGGCAACATCGAGGTGGATGACGCGTATGCAAAGGATAACCTTTCTGAGTGGCAGCAGCAGGAGCTGCTGGAGACGGTACTGCACGAAGGTGCGCATGTAGTCGAGCCGTTCTGGAAGGAAGCACTACACATGTTTAATCAGAAGGCACACCAGGGTGAGTTTGAAGCAGACGCCCGCCGCCGCATGGATGCGGGAGCGTGGGCCGAGTTTGAGGAGGCTCGGAAGCGGTGCCCATAGTTCGAGGAGCCGCGTCCCTAGCGCTAGTCGTCCTTGTGCTTGGTGATGGCTGTGCGGTTGTCGACCATAAGTTCTTGCGCAGCGGGCACATCGAAGATGTCGGCGCTGTGGGTGCGTCCAAAATCGTCGAGGGATCGAACGTCGTTCTCCTGCTGCGCGAATGGACGCCTGGGAAGATCTTCACGACGGACGACGAGCGATATCGGAAGCTCACGATTGAGTTGTCGTCCGTGGTGGTTGGTGAACCCCTCCGAGTGGGGGAGGCCGGAATGAAGGTCGTGGTCTCCGATGGCTCATCCGTCTGGAAGCGAGGACGTTGTGGTTCGGAGACAGGCGAGGGCACCGTCGTCGTCAAGGAGTACGATGAGAGCGAGTTGACGGCCGATCTCGACCTTAGAATGGAATGCCGATACGCGCGCATCGAGATCCCGACGGGTAGCGTTCTTATCCAAGGCACGTTCCGCTTCCGGAGAATCGACATCGACGAGATGACCCCTTGGCTCGACGGGGGAGTGACTGGGGCTGCGCTCTACGAACGATAGTCGTTTCGGCGCGGTGCTTAGGGTTCGCCAGCGTTGTGGGTGTGGTGGTTCTCGGGGAAGGGCGGCGATAGCTGGCGGGACGTCCAAGATCCCGAGCTGCGCGATGATATAGGCGGTAGGAGCAGGTGAGTGCTTCAAGAAGTTCTAGCTCTCCTGCGCGGTACAGCCACGCAAGGAACGTGAGCGTCAACCACAGAGCGAGCGACAAAAGGCCAAATCGCTCACTTTTCAGCAGCCTGTTAGCGGCCTGAACTGTCCAAGAACTAGGGGAACACCACCGTCCGCCACTGCGGTTGTGCCGCAGCCGGTGCACTTGCACCCCAGTGCTCGCACCGTCCCGCGTCCGTAGTTTGCGGGCGCCGGGCGGAGCCCCGCCCGGTAGGCGCGAGGTCCGATAATCGCGTCTTCTGTGAAAGAGGGCGTTTATAGCGCCTATCCGCCGCCTACACCGTCAAGCTGCGCGGACGCTTCAGCTCCCCCACCGGAAACACCGGCAGCAGGTTCTCCTGCTGGAACTTCGGCCCCTCGCCCGGCGTCACGAACCACCCCGTCGGGCACATCGTCACGACCTCGACGAGCGAGAAGCCGAGCCCGCGCCGCTGCGTCTCGAGCGCCGCGCGCAAGAGCTTCTTCGTCTTCTTGACGCCGGCCGGCGTGTGCACCGTGCCGCGTGCGAGATACGCGACGCCCTCGAAGCCCATCAGCATCTCCGGCAGCCGGATCGGGTAGCCGTGGCGCTCGGGCGTGCGGCCCTCGAGCGTGCTCTTGGTGCGCTGGCCGATCACGCTGGTCGCGGTCATGTGGCCGCCGGTCTCGCCGAAGGCGGCGTTGTTGAGGCAGATCGCGGTGATCTTCTCGCCGCGCGCGGCGGCGTGGATCACCTCCTGGATGCCCTCGGTGATCATGTCGCCGTCGCCTTGCAGCGTGAACACGAGACGGTCGGGAAGCACGCGCTTGAGCCCGGTCGCCTGTGCGGGCGCGCGACCGTGCATCGCCTGCTGGCAATCGACGTCCATCAGCGCCGCGAACGCGGTGTAACAGCCGATGCCGAGCACGCAGACGGTGTTCTCGCGCTCGCCCATCTCCTCGATGTTCTCCATCAGGACGCGCACGGCGTTGGGCTCGCCGCAGCCTGGGCAGAGGGAGTGCGTGTTCGTCCCGAGAAGGGGAGAGCGCGTAAACACCTTCTCCATCCCTGGCGTGACGGTGCTCGGAGCGCTCGGCTCGGCGGCTTCGCTTTGGCTCATGGTCGTCCTCGTCGCTTCTCGCGGCAAACCCGGCTCACGCCGCGTTCCGCCGCGGGTACACCTCGCGGATCTTCTCCAGCACGTGCAGCGCGTCGATCTTCGGCCCGACGCCGAACCCCGAGCCGTCCATCGAGATCTCGCCGATGAAGTGCACGGGAGCGCGTCCCTCGACGCCGAGCCGCACGTCCTGCACCATCTGCCCCGCGTTGTTCTCGAACACCGCGACCGGGATGCCGCGCGAGCCGACGTCGGCGTACGTCTCGTACGGGAACGGCACCAGCGTGTACGGTCGCACGTAGCCGACCTTCATGCCTTCCTCGCGCGCGAGCTTGGCCGCGTAGCGCGCGAAGCGGCCGACGATGCCGAAGGCCGTGATCACCATCTTGGCGTCGTCGAGCCACGCGGTCTCGACGCGCGTCTCGACGGCCGCGATCTCGCGGTGACGCGCCACCGTGTCGCGCATCGGACGCGTCGTGTCGGTGCCGCCGTGTCCGCCGCCCGGGCCGATCTCGGCGGGAGCGCCGGCGCTCGCGTCCTCCTTGAGACGCATGCCGAGCGACGTCAAGAGCCTTGGCTTCCGGCCGCGCGCACCGTCGGTGACCCAGGTCTTCGCGGGCAGGGGATCGAGCGTGTCGGGCGGCGGCGCGAAGCTGACCGTCTCCGACGTGTGGCTCAGCATGAAGTCGCCATAGATCAGCACCGGGTGGCGCCACTTCTCGGCGAGGTGGAACGCGCGATAGGCGGTGTCGACCGCCTCCTGCGCCGAGCCGGGTGCGAGCACGATCATGCGGTGCGAGCCGTGCCCGCCGCCGCGCGTGCACTGGAAGTAGTCGCCTTGCCCGCGTCCCATGTTGACGATCACCGCGGGCACACGTCCGAGCACCATCTCGGACATCGACTCCTGCATCAGGCTCATGCCGTTGGTGGTCGACGCGATCATCGACCGGACGCCGCCGCCGGTCGCACCCCACACCATGTTGATGCCCTCGATCTCGGCCTCGACGTTGATGCACACGCCGCCGACCTGCGGCATGCGGCGCGCCATGTACTCGAGCACCTCGGTGGACGGCGTCATCGGGTAGCCGCAGTAGAAGCGGCAGCCGGCCTGGATCGCGCCCTCGGCGAGTGCGTGGCCGCCTTCGAGGAACGCGCGCGGTGCACCAGGTGCCGCGCCGGCGCCGGCCGTCTCCACTTGCTTGACGACGCTCATGCGCGCACCTCGGGCGCCACGTCGTCCGCGGCGGACGGCTTCGTCGTGCGAAAGACCTCGAAGCAGTAGTCGGGGCAGATCTCGGCGCACAGCTCGCAGCCGGTGCAGCCGTCCGAGAGCTCGGGGTAGCGGAAGCCGATCGCGTTCACCGCGACCGACATCTCCAGCACCTTCGGCGGGCAGACGGGGATGCACAGCTCGCAGCCCTTGCAGCGCTCGACGTCGATCAGGACCGTGCCGGCGGACTTCGCCACGCTCAGTGTCCTCCCGCGCTGCCCTGCGCTGTGGCCGCGCCGTCGCGACCGTCGGCCCAGGCGGCGACGCTGCCCGCGCGGTCGGCGATCGCCCGCGCGCCCGCCGCGAGGCACTCGACGTTGATCGGGATCGTCTGGTGGCGGTACGGCGGCAGGAGCTGCGCGAGACCCTCGGCGAGCGCGCCCGGCGACACGATGCCGGTGAGCGCGCAGAACGCACCGAGCGCGACCAGGCTCTGGCCTTGCCCGTACTTCATCTCGATCGCGATCCGGCCGGCGTCGATCGGCTGCCAGCGGCAGTCCGGTCGGCAGTCCGGCGACGGCTCGCTGAGCACGGTGCGGTTGTAGAGCACGAGGCTGCCGGGGCGGAGCTTGCGCTCGATCATGCCGAGCTCCGACGGGTGCATCGCGATCGCGGCCCACGCGTAGGGCACGACCGGCGGCGCCTCGACGGGCTCGTCGGCGACGACCACCGTGCACTCGCTCGAGCCGCCGCGCATCGTGCCCATGAACATGCTGAACTGCATCACGTGCCGGCCCTCGACCATGCCGGCGTGCGCGAGCATCTTCGCCGCGAGCTGCACGCCCTGTCCGCCGATCCCGCTCAGCAGGATTTCACGTTCCATGTTGATCGTCGCCCCCTTGCGGTGCTGCGGTCGGCGACCGATATACGTCCGCGAGCCGCGAGACAGAAGGGGCTGCGCTGTGCCCGCGGGCACAATTCGGGCGCTTTCCCGGGTTCTCGCGGTCGACCGCGCGCGCGGCTGGCTCGCGGCGGACATTTCAGGAAAGCTCGAACGCAGATGACCCTCGAGAACATCGTCCCGGGCGGCTGCACGTCGCCAGACCCGGACGGCCCGCGGCCCGCGCCGTCCGGCGACGGAGCGGGCCGCACCGTCCTCGTGCTGACCTACCGGTGGCCGCCGCAGGGTGGAGTGAGCGTCCAGCGGGTGACGAAGTTCGTCAAGTACCTGGCGCGTCAGGGCTGGCGGCCGGTGGTCCACACGGTGACGAATCCCTACGCGCCGGTGAAGGACCAGGGGCTGGTGCGCGACGTGCCGGCGGGCGTGCCCGTCTACCGCACGCCGACCGTCGAGTGGGAGGCGGTCGAGTCGCAGATCGCGGCGCTGGCGAAGCGGCTGCGCGGCGCTGCGAAGCCCGGCCGGTCCGGGAACGGCGAGGGCACGCAGGCCCGCCCGGCCCTGGCCGGCGACGCGGGAACGAACGGAGCCGGGGCGAGCCGCGAGGCCGAGACCGCCACCGTCGGGCGCACCGAGCGCGAGGCGCGCGTCAAGCGTCACGGCCAGCTCGGTGCCGTCGGCAACTTCGTCTGGTCGCGCCTGCTGATCCCCGATCCGCAGATCGTCTGGGCGGGGGCCGCGTACCTGCGGAGTCTCGCGATCGCGAAGCGCGAGCGTCCCGACGTGATCTTCTCGACCTCGCCGCCGAACTCGGTCAACGTGCTCGCGGCAGCGCTCGCGAAGAAGCTCGGCGTGCCGTGGATCGCCGACATGCGCGACCCGTGGACCGAGGGCATCCGGCGCAAGCAGTGGTATCCCGGCAACCCGGGACGTCAGGCGAAGGAGGAGCGCTGGGAGCGCGACATCTTCACCCGCGCGAGCGCGGTGGTCGTCACCACCGACGCGACCCGCGACGACTTCCTGCGCAAGTACCCCTGGTGTCCGCCCGAGAAGGTGTCGGTGATCACCAACGGCTTCGACCCCGAGGACTTCGCGCACGTGACGCGCGAGCCGCGCTTCCTCGAGCCGGGCCTGATGCACGTCACCGTGACCGGGACGGTCGAGACGCTGTTCGACCTGATGCCCTTCCTCGCCGCGGTGCGCGACCTGGTGCGCGCCGACGACGACGCGCGCCGTCTGCTGCGCGTCAACTTCGTCGGCGCCAAGCGCCAGCCGCTGTACGACGAGCTCATCGCGCGCGAGGGACTCGGCGAGAACGTGCGCTTCTTTCCGTTCAAGCCGCACGCCGAGAGCGTGCAGTACGTCGCCGACAGCACGGTGCTGATGCTCTGCCAGGTGCCGCGCGAGGACTCGGGCGCGATCAAGATCCAGGGCAAGTTCTGCGAGTACCTCTACACGCGCAAGCCGATCCTCGCGCTCACCATCCCGGGCGAGACGGCGCGCATCATCGAGCGCGCGCGCGTCGGCCGCGTCGTCGACCCGCGCGACGCCGAGGCCATCCGGCGGACGCTCGCCGACCTGCTCGCCGAGTTCTGCGCGGGGCACCTCGAGGTGCACCCCGACGAGGCCACGATCGACGGCTTCGATCGCGAGAAGCAGGCGGAGAAGCTCGCGCGGCTGCTGGCGGCGGCGACCGAGCGGAGCTGAGACCACCGAGGCGACGGCATGGCGCGGACGACGAGCAAAGCACCCGACCAGCGGCGTCTCGCAGACGATCCGCGACGCGCGCGCAAGCTCGCGCAGGGGCTGCGCCGGCTCGGCTGGCCCGATCCGAGCATCGAGCGCCTGCTCGACGCGGCGGAGATCGTCAGCTTCCCGCGCGGCCGCGTGATCTACCGCGACGGCAGCGCTGCGACGCGCCTCTTCTGGATGCTCGACGGGGTCGCGAAGCTTTCGATCCCGGGCGGGCTCGGCCGCCGCGTGCTGGTCACGCTCGCCAAGCCGGGCTCGCTGCTCGGCAGCTACATGGTGGTCGGCGAGCGGCGGCTCGACACCGCGAGCGCCCTGACGCCGATCCGCGCCGCGGCGATCGACGTCGCGTCGTTCCAGTCGATCGTCACCGACCTGCCGCCGCCGGTGATCCAGAGCATGACGCGCGGCACGCTCGACTACTTCTCGCGGACCTTCGTCCGTACGGTGAAGCTCCTGACGCTGGACCTGCGCGGCAAGCTCGCGCTCGGCCTGCTCGACGTGGCCGACGGCTTCGGCGTGGTCGACGCCGACGGCCGCCTCCTGAAGGTGCGCTTGACGCACGAGGAGCTCGCCGAGCTCACCGGTCTGTCGCGGGCGCGAGTCACCAAGGCGCTCGCCGAGTTCGCCGAGCTCGGATTCGTGGTGCGCCGCGGCCGCGACCTGGTGGTGAACGCGAAGCAGCTGCGCGAGCTGTGCGGCGGGTGACGCGCAGATCCGGCCTCGCCGGCGTCGCCTCGGTGGCGCTGCTCACGACGCTCGTCGTCGCGGCCGCCGGCTGCGCACCACGGCGCTCGTCCGCGCCGGGTGCACCCGCGGCGGCCTCCGGCTCGGTGGGGGAGTCCGGTGCGCCGGCGCTCGGCACGGCGCCGCCGATCGATCCCGCGAAGCTGCACGCGGTCCTGCTCAACGGCGGCGGCACGCGCGCGGGCAACTACCAGTCGCACGTCCTGCACCTGCGCGCGCTGCTCGACGTGCTCGCGTCGGCGCGCGTGCCGAAGGAGCAGATCACGGTGTTCGCGAGCGACGGCGAGGATCCCGGTGCCGATCTCGCCGTGCGCGAGCTGCCGCCCGACGGACCCGGCTGGCTGCTCGAGGGCACGCCGCTCGAGGCAACGCTCGCACGCCCGATGGAGTACGTGAGCACGTCGATCCCCGGCTACGCGCTGCAGCCCGCGACGCCCGAGGCGCTGCGCGCGTGGTTCGCGAGCGCGGGCGAGCGCATCCCCGACGGCGACACGCTGCTGCTCTTCGTCACCGATCACGGCACCGCGAACCGCGACGAGCCGACCAACACGCGCATCTCGATGTGGGGCGAGAAGCAGTCGCTCTCGGTGCGCGAGCTGCAGGCGACGCTCGCCGAGCTCGACCCCGGCGTTCGCGTCGTCATGCTGATGTCGCAGTGCTACTCGGGCGGCTTCGCGCACATCGCCACGCACGGTGCCGAGGCGTCGATCGACGCGCTGCCGACCGGCGAGGCGTGCGGTTACTTCGCCTCGACGCACGACCGCCCTGCGTACGGCTGCTATCCCGAGAACCTCGGCGCCGAGAACGTCGGCTACGCGGTGCGCTTCATCGAGTCGCTGGCGGCGAACGGCAGCTTCCCCGCGGCGCAGGCGCACGCGCTGGTGCACGACCGCACGCCCGACGTCCCTCTGCGCACGTCCGACGTGCAGCTCGCGCGGCTCCTCGAGCGCGAAGCGAAGGCACAGGGCGCGAAGCTCGACGCGTTCGCGGACGAGCTGCTGCGCGAGGCCTGGCGCGATCCGGCGCGCTGGGAGTCCGACATCCGGCTGCTCGACCGCATGGGGCAGAGCTTCGGCTTCGCGAGCCCGCGCTCGCTCACCGAGGTGGACGAGCGACTCGCCCGCCTGCCGGTGGTCGCCGACGGCATCGGCAGCCACGCCGACGCCTGGGGCGAGTCGCTCGAGGACGCGAACAAGGCGAACCTCGCGCGCTTCCTGGCGGCGGAGCCCGAGATCGCGTCGCGCGTCGCGCCGGAAAGGATCCGCGCGGCCTCGCCCGAGGACGCGCGCGCGCTCGGCGGCGAGCTGCTCGCTTCGCTCGAGCCGTACACGGCGCGGGACGGCGAGACCATGCAGCGCCTCGAGACGCTCGCCGAGCGCGCCGAGGTCGCGGGCGAGGTCGCCTACCGGATGGAGGTGCGCGAGGCCGGGCTGCTGCGCATGCGCGCGATGCTGCTGCGCATCGCGGGACGCGTGTACCTCGCTTCGCGCGCCGACGCGGCCGAGCGCGACGCGTTCGCGGCGCTCGCCCGCTGCGAGGACCTCGACCTCGACGTGCACCACGCGGCAGCAGCGCCGGTGCCGCGCGACGACTTCCCCTCGTACGAGGAGGACCTGGCAACCGCGAGAACGGTCCTGCCCGCGTGGATGGGCATCCAGTTCCGTCCCGTGACGCGCGCCGAGCAGACGAACTACGACCTCGCGGGCGGCGCCGTCGGGGTGCGCGTGGTGTACCCGGAGTCGCCGGCGGCGCGCGCCGGGCTGGAGGTCGGGGACGTGCTGCTCGGTCCGCCGGGCAAGGCCTGGACGGAGCCGCGCCAGGTGCGCGAGTGGACCATGCTGCAGGAGCCCGGCGCGTCGCGGCAGCTCGACGTCCTGCACGAGGGGAAGGTGGTGCGCCGGACGCTCGTCCCGGGCGAGCATCCGGGCAAGTTCCCGGAGCTGCCCGGTCCGCCCAAGGTGGGCAGCCCGGCGCCGCCGCTGCGCTTGACGCCGTACCGCGAGACGCCGCCGTCCTCGCTCGCCGACGGCAGGACGCGCCTGCTCTTCTTCTGGGCGACGTGGTGCGCGCCGTGCAAGGCGTCGCTGCCGGAGCTCGACGCGTTCGCGCGCGAGCGCGACGTCGAGGTGGTGGCGATCACCGACGAGGAGGCCGTGCAGCTCGACGCGTTCTTCGAGAAGCCGCGTCCGAACGTGCCGCCGCTGGTCGCGATCGACGCGAAGCGCGAGGCCTTCCTCGCCTACGGCGTCAGCGGCACCCCGACCTTCGTGCTGATCGACGGCAACGGCACCGTGCGCAGCGTTTCGACCGGCTACACGCCGGCGAAGGGCCTCGGCATCGACGGCTGGACCTGGGCGGGACGTCCCGCCGCCGGCTCCTGAACGGGGTCGTGTCGCCACACCGGAGCGTCCGCGCGGTGTCACGCGCGCGTCGCGACGATTTCACGCCGTCGTAACCGGACGCTGGCAAGTCTGAGGCGCCGGCCCGTGGCCGGACCTCCCGATGCAGCGCCTCGCGACACTCCGCTTCGTCCTGGGCTGCGCGCAGATGTTCGGCGCGTGCCTCGGCCTCGTCATGCTCGCCTCGAGCGGACTCACGCCGGCCGCGGTCGGCGTCGCGCTGGGCACGAGCGCGCTGACGCTCGTGAGCCGGCGGCTGTTCCCGCGCGACCACCGCAGACGCTGACGGTCTCGCAGCGTCGCGCGACGCCGGACGCGAAGCGGAAGGGGAGGTCGCCGCACGATGCGAGCACATCGTGCGGCGACGGGGGCCGTGATCGCTGGGTGGATCACCGCGCGGGGCTGCGGCTCACCGGGGCGTGGCGAGCGAGAACGGCGGCCGCAGCGTCGTCATACCCGCGGATCGGGTCAGCGCGGCTGCACGACGATGACCGGCACGTGAAGTCGCGAGGCCGAGCTCAGGCCGCTCGCTCGCGACGCAAGCTGTCGCGCTCGAACGCGACCACCACGCCGATCGCGCTGACGAAGGCGCTCAGCCCACCGGCGACGCCGAGCACCAGGCCGGTGCCGATGAGCCAGAGCGCCCAGGGCTGCGTCTGCCAGTGCGGCGCGTGCAGGATCCAGCGCAGGGCCAGAGCGCCCGCTCCGGCTGCCGCGAGGAGCGGGAGGAGGTAGGGCCACATCGCGCCCTTCGCCGGGTCGTGGGCCCGTTCGCGTGGGTCGCCGGTGGTCGCGCTCTCGACGGTGGCGCGGAGCTGGGCCTCCGCCGGTGGCTCGGGGGCTGTCCGCACCCGACGAGTCTGCGCGACCGTCACGGGCCGGGCAAGCGCGGACGCGACTCCTTCCCGGTGCGTCACCGAGTCTTCACGCCGGTCGAGGCGAGCCCCGGGCCGGCCGCGGCTCTCCGGCGCGCGACCGCTCACGCCGCGCGCCCGGCGCCCGAACGCCGCGGGCGGTCGTGGGGGCGCGAGAGCGGGCGCGACCTCCCACCTCGCGCCAGCCCGAGCAGACGCTCGCGCGTCGCCTCCTCGTCGAGCCCGAAGATCGCGCACACCTCGCCGAACGAGCACGGCGACGGCGAGTCGACCTCGCCGAGCACCCACGCGACGGCGCCGAGGCGCGTCTCGCGGTCGACCAGCGACGACGGCGCGAGGCAGAAGCGGGCGTCCTCGAGCAGTGCGGCGAGCAAGCGCAGCTCGGGGGTGTCGAGCGCGCGGTCCGGGCCGCGCAGATCCGGCGTCAGCGAGAGATCTCCCATGCGCGAAGACCCTAGCCGCGCGATCTTGCGCGCGGCTGACGACACGATGAAGAGACGACGCGTCAAGTAGTCGCGAGGGCGCCGTCGATCGCGTCAGGCGAGGCGGCGGAGGCGGGAGTCGGGCAGCTTGTTCCGGCCCGCGTCCGACCAGAGGCGGCCGGTGCCGCCGCACGTTTCGCAGCGGCTCGCGTCGGCCCTGCGTCCCTTGAAGCAGTCCTTGCAGCGGACCTCGCGCAGGCCGAGCCGCTCGGCGACACCCTTCAAGCGCACGTCCTTCACGGCACGCTGATCAACCACGGTCCGCGCCGCGCTTCAAGCGCCGGCGCGTGCTCCTCGCGCCCGCCGCGCGTCGCCGGCTCAGGCTGCGCTCGGTCAGCGCGGCGCACGCGTCACCGTGCAGGTCGACGGGACCGAGCCCGACTCGTCGGCGACGTCGGCGGTGCACGACACCGCGTCGGTCGCGACCGCCGCGACGCCGGGCCGGCACTCGAAGCGGACCTTCGCGAACGATCCGGGACCGATGCCGCTGGTGATCAGTCCGACGCTCAGCACGTCGCCGGCGTGGTCGCCGTCGGAGTCCTTCACCAGCGCGTCGAACAGGCCGCCCGCGGTGCCGGTCAAGAGCTCGACCGCGCCCTTCGCGGAGCCGTCGGCGGGATCGGTCGCGACGTCGAGCGCGGCGGGGAAGCGGATGCGCGTCACCACGCCAGAGACGGTCGCGGCGCGATCGCGATCCCAGCTTACGACCACGACGGCGTCGAACGGAGTGCAGCCGCCGGCGGGCTCCGCCGCCGCGCTCGGCGTCGACAGTGCGACCAGCGCGCAGGCGGCGAGGGCGCGGCGGACGGCGAGGGAGGAAGGGGGCGAGGCTCGGAACACGGGAATCTCCTTGCGATGGCGACACGGGACGTCGCCGGCTGCACGTCGTCGGTATCGCCGGCGTCGCCGTCGTGCGTCGTCGGTGTCGCCATGAATCGGCGGTGGATGGCGCGACGCGGAGGGCCCCGAGCCCGTACGGACTCGAGGCCCTTCGCTCCGGTCGCGCGTCCTCGGCGCAGCCGAGCGCGTCGCGCTCAGCTCGTCACGGTGCGGACAGCGCGAGCGCGCAGGTCGCGGCGACCTGGTTGCCGTCGATGTCGGTCACGTCGTCGACGTTGCACGCGAACTGCGCCGTCTGGATCTGCGCGCCGCTCGTGCAGTCGAACTGCACGCGCGCGAACGGGCCGGGCGGGATCGACGTCCCGATGCTCACCAGCCCGACGTTGATCTTCAGGTTCGCGTCGTCGTCGCCGACCTGGAAGAGGCCGTCGACGCCGGTCAGGTTGGTCACGCGCTGCTTGACCGTGTCGTCGCCGCCGAAGCCGGGGATCGACACCGCGGCGGGATAGGTGACCATCGGCGTGACGCCGGCGACGGTGAGCGAGCCGCCGAGGGTGTCGAAGCTCACGTTGACGGTCAACGACACCCGGCTGTCGGTGCAGGTCACGGTCGTGCCGCCGCTCGGCGTCGGACGCGGCGTCTGCGTCGGCGTCGGGCCGACCGGCTGCGGGCAGTCCGGGATGCTCGCCACCGCCGGCATGCGCTGTCCCGCGGCGAAGGTGCCGAGCGACTGCGCATAGATGCCGAGCACGTTGCCCGAGCCCGCGTTCACGTCGAGGAAGAGCTTGCCGCTCGAGCTCAGGATCGCGTCGCCCGCGATCGCCTGCAGGCTGGTCGAGAGCACGCCGCTCACCGCGGCCTCGCCCACGGCGGCCTCGAAGCCGTTCGCATCGCAGAACAGGGCGGCCGGCGTGTCGCTGAGCGCGCTGACGTCGAACTGGCTGCCGTACACGTCGTTGAACGCGGCGAGGATCACGCGGTTCCCGTCCTGGTCGGCGGGTGCGAGGTCCTGCGGGTTGAAGTACACCGGCACCATCAGCACCGACGGGGTGAAGCGCTGGTAGCGTACCGCGTTGCCGTCGACCCGCGCGCCGGCGCTCGCGCGCTGGCCGTTGCTCCCGACCGCCAGGCGGCCGTACGGGTTCTCGCCGAACGCGGCAGTGAGCTGCAGGTTCGCGAGCGTGTAGCCGCCGGTGAGCGGCTCGGGCGGCACGATCGGCTGTGAGTCCGTCGCGCTCGTGATCGGCGTGATCACCGCGAGCCCCGCGTTGCCCGCCACGACGCCGCCTGCGACCGAGCTCGACGTCGGGTCGATCACCAGGTTGCCGCCGCCGGGCAGCGTGAAGACCGCCTCGCCGAGGCGATTCCCGAGCGTCGCCGGGTAGAAGGCGACCTCGATCACCACGGGCGTCGCGGCGGGGTTCGCGACGGTGAGGAACGGCACGCGATTGGTACGCGCGTCGTAGAAGTAGATGAGCTGGTCGCCGCTGACGCCGGGCACCGTGACGGTGCTCTGGGCGCCCGCGCGACCCGCCGCGAGCAGGGCCAGCGTCGCGAGCGCCGCCGCGACGACGCGGCCCCCCCGCGCGCGCGTGCGCCGCCCGTTCGTCGTTGCGAAGCGTTCGTTTCGAGCCACGGATCCTCCTCCGCTCCGCGCGCGTCCGTTCGCGCGGTCAGAGCCGTTCGAGCGCGAGGCGAAGGTCCCGGAAGCGGGATCGCGCGTCGCGTGGTTTGACGAAGCGCCCGTCGCGCGCGGTGCGCGCGGTCCGGGCAAGGGAATCGACGTCCGAGCTTCGCACGCCACTGCTACGGCGCGGTGAATGTCGCGTCACCGACACGTGAAGCTTCGGTTGCCGCGCGCGCGCCGCGACGCGCGCGGCCGAGTCACGAGAAGTCGTAGGTGAAGCTGAGCCCGAGCTTGATGCCGGTGCGGTAGCGGCTCTGGACCAGGTCGCCCTGCTTGAACAGGTAGCGGTCGTTGAACATGTTCTCGATCGCGAACTTGGTGGTGATCGGCGCGCCGAACATGTCGATCTCCTTGAACCACACGAGGTCCATCTGGGTGCGCGGCTTCTCCTCGATGTTCGGCACGGGATCGAAGCCCAGCGCGGTGATGCGCTCACCGAAGGTCACGTAGAGCAGGCGCGTCGTGCCCCAGTCCTCCGAGGCGTACTCGAGCGAGGTGTTGATCACGTAGGGCGACTGTCCCTGCAGCGGGTGCTTCGGGGTGGTGAGCGGAACCTGCAGCGGGCCGGTCTGCGCTTCCAGCTCGACCTCCGATTCGATCCAGGCGACGTTCAGCGCGATGCTGAGCGGCGCGAGATCCGGCGTGATGAAGCCGAGGCTCTTGCGCCCCTCGACCTCGAAGCCCCAGAGCGTGCCGCTCTTCGCGTTCTCGAACGAGTTCGCGAAGGTGGAGCCGACGGGCACCAGCACCTGCTCGATGGGCTTGTCGAGGATCTTGTAGAAGAAGCTCGCCGACACCAGCTCGAGCGGCGAGAAGAACCACTCCCAGCGCAGGTCGATGTTGTCGACGTGCGCCTCGACCAGGTTGGGATTGCCGACGGTCGTGCGCAGCCCCTGCGGCTCCGGGAACTGGATCGGCGATAGCTCGCGGAACTCGGGGCGCGAGACGGTCTGCGAGTAGCCCGCGCGCACGTTCATGTCGCTGCGCGGTGTGACGATCAGGTTGATGCCGGGCAGCGGATCGGTGTTGTTGATGATCGTCGTGGTGTTGAAGGTCGCGTCGAGCGGCTCCTTGCCGATCGTGTACGTCTCGAGGTCGATGTACGAGTACTCGGTGCGTACGCCGGCGACCAGGCGGACGAGATCCTTCCACAACGGCACGTCGAACATGCCGTAGCCGCCGATGATCTCCTCGGTCGCGTGGAAGGCGTCGGTCTTGCTCGTGTTCTCCTGGAAGGTGAGCTCGTTCTCGCCGATGCGGATCGGGTCGAGCAGCACCTCGGGCGACTGGCTCAGGTCCTGGTTGCGCGGGCGATAGGAGAACTGCCGCAGGTTCGAGGTGCGATCGCGGAACGTGTAGGCCGGACCGAACTTGACCTTCGCCGGCAGTCCGTCCCACACGTCGGTGAAGGGCAGGGCGGTCTTGAAGGGAACGATGAAGTCGACCGCCGAGTCGGTCATCGTCTCCTCGATGTCGAACCACACCCGCGTCCCGCTCGGTGGCTGCGTCGAGAACAGCGGCGGCTCGGTCGCGAGCTCGTAGGAGCTGGTGCGCGCGTCGGGAATGTCCTGCGTCGAGTAGGCGAAGGCGCTCCGCCAGTCGATCTGGATGCCGGGCAGCAGGTGCTGTCCCGCGAGCTGTCCGAAGGCGAGCTGCTCCTGCGTGAGCTGCAGGCGCGTGGTCGCGATCTCCTGCTGGTTCGTGTTGGTGCCGGAGCCCAGGTACACCTGGTCCTCGGACTTCAGGTTGTAGAGCGAGCGAAACGTCAGTCGACCTTCCTTGCCGAGCTCGTAGCCGGCGGTCAGCAGGCCGCCGAGCGTGCTCTCGAAGGTCGACAGGTCGTAGACGAAGTTCTCCTGCGGCACGAAGGTGGGGTTCGGATCGCCCGGATTGCAGCCCTCGCTGCAGATGATGATGCGTTCCACCAGAGGGTCCTGGATCTCGTAGGCGTTCTTCCAGACGGTGGCGAAGTTCACGCCGAAGGGGCCCCAGGAGTTGCCGATCGTGAAGTCGACGGCGGTGTTGGGCGGCGCGACCTTGGTGTTCGCCGACCAGACGTTCTCGAGCTGGCTCGCGAGTTTCTGCTGCTCGGCGGGTGGCAGCACGCCGAAGAACGGCTTGTTGCCGAACGCCGCCGGCAGGCCGCGCACCGTGTCGATGCCGAAGTAGTCTCCCGCGTCGCCCTTGTACGTGCCGAAGTCCTGGAAGGTCGCGCTGGTGTTCGCGCCGAGGTCGATGCCGATGCTCGCCTCGAGCTCGGTCGGGAACGTGCGGAGGTTGATGTCGACCAGCCCGCCCGAGAAGTCGCCGGGCAGATCGGGCGTGTACGACTTGATGATCGCGAGCGAGGCGAGGAAGTCGGCGGGGAACAGGTCGAGCGGCACGACGCGGCGGTTCGGGTCCGTGCTGGGCAGGCGGCTCTGGTTGAGTAGCGCGCTCGAGTAGCGCTCGCCGAGCCCGCGGACGAAGAGGAAGCCGTCCTTGACGGTCACCGCCGGCACCCGGCTGACGACCTCGGCCGCATCCGAATCGGGTGACTTCTTGATCACCTCCGCGCTGATCGTCTCCTGCACGGTGTCGGCCTTCTGGCGGGTGAGGATCTGCGTCGCCTCGGCGGCCCGGTTCGCCTGCGCGACCACCTCGACGACCTCGACGCCGGCCTCGCCCTCGGGTGCGAGCGTGGTGTCGGCGAGCGTCGTCTGACCGGCCTTGACGGCGATCTTGGTGATGCGCGCGCCCTGATATCCCGGTGCGAAGACGCGGATCTCGTAGTCGCCGACCGGCACCTTGAAGCCGAACTTGCCGTCGATGTCGGTACGGGTGCTCTTCTTCTTGCCGACCAGCTCGACCCCCGCGTCGATGATCGGATCACCGGTGACGACGTCGAGGATCGCGCCTGCGATGCTCCCCTGCGCCGTTGCAGGCGCGCTCGCCGGTGCATCGGGCGGCGAGCTCGGCGGTCGCGCGGGCGCGCCCGGCGATTCGCCCGGCGCGTCCTGCGCCGCGGCTGCTCGCGGCGCGAGGAGCGGCAGGAGCGCGACGAACGCGATCGTGCAGCAGCGGACGCATACGTTCCTCATCCTCGGTCTCCAATCCTGAAGTGGACGCGGGAGGCCTGGAGAGACACCCGCAGCGTTCCGTCGCCGGCGCCTATAGCGGGACGATGTTGTCGCGGCGGTGATGCGAAGGTGACGAGTTCGTGACAGCGCGCTCGCTGTCATGCGCGCGTTGCGCGCGTCGCGCGCCGTGTGTGTCGGCGGCGCCGTCAAGCGCGCGAATCGACCGCGTCCGAATTTACGAAACCGACACACAACCTCAACTGCACCAACACGAACGGCCGGTAGTGTCCCCCTCCGAACGCCGCGCACGTCTCCACCGTGCGCGCCACCCGCCACCCGAGGAGGAAAACGAGATGCCAGACCGCGTTCGATCACACGGCCGACTGCGCCTGCTCGCGCTCGTCGTCGCCAGCGCGCTGATCGCGCTGAGCTCGAGCGCCGAGGCCGCGCCTGCGGAGTGCCGGACCCGCATCGGCAAGGAGGCCCGGGCCCTGATCACGACGGGCTCCCGCTTCGTGGACGTCTGCCACAAGAAGCGGGACCGCGTGTGCGTGCTCGGCAGCATGCGCGGCGAGTGCAACCTCGTCGAGTCGGCGGACGTCGACCCCAAGGGGACGTTCGTCGCCCGCAAGGCGAAGGCGCTCGCGCGGATCGCTGCCGACTGCACGCCGGCGGATCTCGTCGACTACGCGGGCGGCGTCGAGAGCGACGTCATCGACTCGATCGTCGAGGAGCTGACGGGCAACTCGCAGGTGAGCCTCGGGACCGACGACCTGCTGTGCGACAAGCGGGTCGTCGCGTGCCACCGGGCGATCGCGCAGTCGCGCACCACGGTGCTGAAGGAGGTCGTCAACGACTCCGTGAAGTGCCAGCGCGAGCTGGACAGGAAGGCGACCTCCTTCGGCGCCATCTCGCCGGCATGCCTCGATGCGGGCGAGCGGACGTCGGGCCAGGGGGCGAGCCGCATCGTGAAGAGCTGCGCGGGCGTCACCGCCGAGGCGGTCGGCAGCTGCTCGCCGCTCCCCGGCTGCGTGATCGACAGCGCGGTCGCGACCGGGCGCGCACTGGCAGCTGCGATCTATGCCGCGCCGTCGGGCTGCGGCGACGGCGACCTCGACGCGGGCGAGCAGTGCGACGACGGCAACCGCACGAGCGGCGACGGCTGCAGCTCGTCCTGCGAGCTCGAGGGCAATACCTGCACGCCGTACTCTCCGGCGCCCCCGGGCGGCACGGGCAGCCGCCTGGTGACGGTGTCGATCAGCACCCCCGAGCCTCTCGCCGGGTTGCAGGTGTCGGTCGACTACCCGCAGTTCCAGTCGGGAATCCCCGGCGTCGGCACGTCGAGCCTGGTCCAGGGCCGCTTCACGCCCTTGCAGCCCGCCGGGCTCGCGCTGCTCAACGACAACACCAACACCGACGCGATCGTCGGCATGGTGAACGTCGTCGACCTGTTCAATCCGGGCCCGCTGTTCCGGATCTCGTTCGACAACTGCGTGCAGCTCTCGCAGGGCATCTGCAACCGCAACCAGAACGTGTTCGGCTGCGGCGGTCGCTGCCGGCTGCCGGACGGCTCCGGTGGCTCGGGTGCGGTCTGCTTCGACGACTCGAGCTGCACCGTGGGCGAGATCTGCGACGCCGGCGATCCCTTGGTCTGCAGCCCCGGCGTGAACCTGCCCTTCGGCCCTGGGCCACAGGCGGGTTGCTGCCCGGGTGACAACTCCTGCGTCGCGCAGGACGCGATCACCTCCTGCGCGATCAGCGACCCGGTCGATGCGCTCGGTCAGCCGGTCGCGGGCGTGACCTGCTCGGTCTCGGTCACCGAGGTGCCCTGAGCGTTCCCGATTTCCAACGTGGCGCGCGCCCGGTCGGCAGCGGGCGCGGCCCCCTGGGGTGTTCCACCCATCTCGGAGCGTGTCTCCGAGGGTCTGAGGAGATGAGAAGATGAGAAAGACTCTGAAGGGAATCATGGCAGGAGTCGCGACGATGCTCGCGATCGCTCTCGCCGGCAGCGCCCACGCGGCGGTCTGCGGCGACCTGAACGGCAACGGCAGCCGCAGCACGGCGGACGTCGTGCTGCTGTTCCGCGCCGTGCTCGAGAACCCCGATCCGTCGCCGCTCTGCGGCGGCGCCGGGGCCGCGGACTGCGGCGACATCAACGCCGACGGCAGCATCAGCACCGCCGACGTCGTGATCCTGTTCTCGAGCGTGCTCGGCAACGAGACGCTCTTCCCGCTCTGCCAGGGCCAGGGCACCACGCGTCCGTGCGGCGCGGTCGTCTCGGGCACCATCAACGCCAACGAGCGCTGGGACGCGTGCACGTACACGCTCGACGGCATCGTGTTCGTCGAGCCGAACGTCGTGCTCACGATCGCGCCGGGCGCGACCATCCTCGGCGACTCGACCCCGACGTCGGACACGACCTCGGCGCTGGTCTTCCGTCGCGACTCGAAGATCAACGCGCCGGGCACCTCGGCGAACCCGATCGTGTTCACCTGCGACCTGCCGTCCGGCTCGAAGTTCCCGGGCTGCTGGGGTGGCGTCGTCATCAACGGCCGTGCGCCGCTCAACGTCCCCGGTGGCGAGGGCTTGGCCGAGGGTCTCGTCAACACGCCCTTCGGCGGCACCGACGGCAACGACTCGAGCGGTCTCGCCCGCTTCATCCGCGTGGAGTTCGCGGGTCGCATCCTGAGCCCGAACAACGAGCTCAACCTGTTCACGATGAACGCGGTCGGCCGCGGAACGACGATCGACCACATCCACGTGAACCAGGGCCTCGACGACGGCCTCGAGTGGTTCGGCGGCAACGTGAACAGCAAGTTCATGTCGGCGACCGCGATGGCGGACGACGGCATGGACTGGCAGCTCGGCACCACGGGCGCGCTGCAGTACGGCTTCGCCGCGCACTACGGCGGCAACATGGACACCGCCGGCAGCCACACGTTCGAGGGTGACAACAACGAGAACGGCAACGACTTCCTGCCGCGCTCGAAGCCTCGCTTCTGCAACGTGACCCTGGTCGGCACGCGCAACCAGGCGGATGGCAACAAGACGAACCACAACATGCTGCTCCGCCGTGGCACCGCCGGCCAGATCCTGAAGACGATCGCGATCAACGCGAACACCTCGGGCGTGCGGATGAACGACGCGGCGACGTCGAACAATGCCTGCACTCCGGGTGCCGGTGCGCTGACGGGCGAGCTCAACTGCCAGGACTGCATCTTCTTCAAGTCCGGTCCGAGCGGCACGCTCTACGCCGACGCCAACGCGACCGGCGGCAACTGCAGCACCGCACAGCTCTTCACCCTGTGGACGAGCCAGGCGACGGCGCCGACCCGCACCATCGATCCGGGCCTGCCCGCGAACACCGGTGAGGTGTGGCCGCCGGTCAGCCCGGTTCCGACCGCCGCCGCGAACTCGTCGGCCATCGACTGCAAGACGGTCGACGCGTTCTTCGACACGACCAACTACGTCGGCGGCTTCCAGCCGGGCGCGGCGAGCTGGCTCACGGCTCCCTGGTACAACGTCGCGGTCAACTGATCGCGACCTCCGAGAGCGGCCGGGGGTCTCGCCCCCGGCCGCTCGAGCGGCGCGAGCACGAGCGAAACACGGTGGTGAAACGATGAAGGCGTTACGCATCTCGATCCTGGTCCTCGTCGTGGGCTTCGTGGCGACGGCGATCCTGGGCAGCACGACGGTCGACGGGTCGTACCAGGCTCCGCGCGGAGTCCGGCCGCCCCTGCCGCTGTCGGGCGGGGCGTCCTCGGTGGACGAGCTGCTCGGGAAGTTCGTGCAGGCGCTCGGGGCGAACGACCGGACGGCCCTCGAAGCCTTGCGCGTGAACGAGCGGGAGTACCGGCAGGTGATCATGCCGGGGAGCGCCAAGCCCGGTGAGCCACCGCAGAAGCTCAGCCCCGCCGCGGACGAGTACTTCTGGGAATCACTGAACACCAAGAGCGTCTACAGCGGACAGTTCCTGCTCTCGCACTTCGGCGGGAAGCGCTACCAGATCAAGGACGTCGCCTGGCTGAAGGGCATCGACGACTACCTCTGGTTCCGCTGCTACGACCGCCTCGAGCTGACGCTGGTCGACGACGCCGGTGCGGAGCACGTGCTCAACACGGGCTCGGTCGCCGAGGTCGACGGGCGTTTCAAGTTCATCTCGTACATCCGCGACTGACCCGTCGAGCGGCGCTCCCCACGGAGGGATGAAGAGCCGCGCGGTGTCCTGAATCGACGAGCCGGCCGCTGGGCCGGGGTCGCGCACAACACACACGGCGTCGCTCGCCGCGCGCGCTCGGGGTCCGCCCCGCGCGTGCGGACGCGACGCCACGGAGGCGAACGACATGAAGACGACATTCATCCAGCGCTTGTTCCACGCCGGCATGCGGCCCGCTCTGGTGGCCGCGCTGGTCGCCGTCGCGAGCGGCAGCGCGCTCGCCGGGACCTACGTGACCGGCCCGCTGCCGTCGGAGTTCGGCGGCGGCTTCATCCCGCCCGATCCGGCGGTGCTGAAGAACGTGCAGAAGGCGACCAAGGAGGCGGCCAAGCTCGCTGCCTCGGTCGAGAAGTGCTACGCGAAGGGCGTCGCGAACTTCGCGAAGGGCAAGGCGACCGGCGTCACGACCTGTCTCGAGGACCCGGCCAAGGGCGTGCTGCCGAAGTTCCAGGCGAAGCTCGCGGGCATCGCCGGCAAGGCGCCGGGCTTGCCGCCGTGCTTCGACTTCCCCACCGCGGGTGCGGCCGTGGCCTCGCTGGTCAAGGGCTACAACGCGGTCAACTACTGCGACGGCGCGCCGACCTCCTGCTCGCAGGTGATCGTCACCGTCCACACGAGCTACGCCGATCCCGACGCGGCCGGCGTCACGACCTTCCTGTCCTATCCGGAAGCGAAGGCCGACATCCCCGGGTCGGGCAACGATCCGTCGGTCCAGGAGCGCATCGTCAACCTGACGGGGATCGGCGACGGTCTGTTCAGCGTCGGTGACTCGGACACGGACCTGCCGCCCAACCTGCTCGACGACCGTGCGAGCGCCGGCCTGCTGAGCCTCAACACCGCGGTGCCCGACGGCGTCTTCGCCGAGGCCACCTTCGACTGCAAGGCCGGCGAGGTGCCGCTGCCGAGCGACTTCGGCTGCGCGCTCGACGCGAGCGACTTCGACGGCAACACGATCGCGGGCAACTGCGGCGTGTCGGTGACCTACGTGCCGTGAGCGCCGCCGCGCACGCACGTCGCTGAGGAGAGGGCGGGGCGTCCGTTGCGGACGTCCCGCCCTCTCGCGTTCGACGGACGAGGCGCGAGCGGTGCCGAGCGCCGCCCGCGCGTGTCGTCGCGCGCGGCTCAACCAATTCGTCACATCGGGATCACCGTCGCGCAACCACCGACCCGTAGAGTGCGCACGGCTCCGGTCGGGCGGCGCGCCTCCGCGCACCGGCCGCCGCACCGGTTGCCCCGCGCACGCTTCGCACGAGGAAGAGAGGACGAGAAGATGAGAGGATTGCTCGCGCGTCTCCTGGCCTTGACCGTCGCCCTGGCCGCCGCCGGTCCGAGCTGGGCGCTGATCGACGACCCCTACACGAGCAACACGCAGCCCGTGAACACGCTCGTCATGCCTTTCGACGCGACGCCGGGGCGGACCACCTTCCTCCTCGTGAGCAACCTCGACGGCGTCTCCGGAAGCGGCGTCTCGCAGGTGACGACGCACTGGTCCTTCTGGAGCGAGAGCTGCGCGCACCTGGTGAACGTACCCATCTGCTTGACGCTCAACGACACGATCGTCGTCGATCCGACGAACATCTCGCCGACCAACGCCGCCAACGAGCCGATCGGGCCGAGAGCCGACCTCTCCGGCAGCCGCGGCTTCGTCACCGTGACCGCCTACGCCACCGACGCGAACTGCGCCGATGCGAGCGTGCGCGGCTACCAGCTGGTGGACGACGCGCTCGTCGGAACGATGACGCTCGCCGACTCCTCGATCGGCAAGGCGTTCGCGATCGACGCGATCGGGCTCGGCGTCGACGAGACGGGGAGCTTCGCCGAGCTGCCCGACCTCCTGCTGTCGCCCGACGGCAACCAGGGCTTCCTCGCGCTGCAGACCTTCAACCCGGAGACGATCGAGGAGTCGATCGTGATCCTGATCGGTCTCAAGGAGAACGCCGGCACGCTCGCCGGCGAGGTCGGTCCGATCGGCAGCAACGTCGACGCGAACGTGAGCTTCTTCGACAACATCGAGACGCGCACGTCGCTCCCCGACACGTCGATCCCGTGCACGCTGTTCTCGTCCGCGGTCCCGGCCGACTCGGGCTCGCTGGTGCCCGGGACGGTGACGCTCGACTCGTCGGGCGTGGTCCAGCTCACCAACATCAAGGTGGGGACGACGCCGGTCGGCGATTCCGACGGGGAGGACGGCAACGACACCTGGGTCTACGGCTTCCACGGACAGTCGGTGTCCATGTACGCGGCCGCGTCGAGCGGCAAGTACCCGGTGCTGGGCGACGTCGTGATCCCGACGCCGACCCCGACCCGCACGCCGGCGCCGACGGGCCAGCCGACCGCGACGCCGACACCGGCACCGAGCGGCGCGCCGCCGACGCCCACCCCGGTGACCTCGCCGACGCCGACGCCGGCCCCGACCATCACGACGGGACCGACCGCGACGCCCACCCCGACCGTCACCGCGGCACCGACCGTCGTGCCCACCGCGACGGCCGCGCCGACGCCCACGCCGACGCCCGCAGGCGCGACCTGCTCGCAGGTGGACGTGACCGTCGCCGTCAACTTCAGCGCGGTCGACTTCTCCGACGTGTCCGGCATCACCGTCGGGCTCGGCTACCCGCAGTCGCTCAGCATTCCCGGCTTCGGCAACCAGCCGACCGTGCTCGAGCGGGTGACCAATCTGACCGGCGTGCAAGGCGGCCTGTTCAGCGTCGGCGACGACGACACGCAGAACCTGCTGAACATCGGCCTCGTCAGCCTGAGCTCGTCGATCCCGCCCGGCAGCTTCGCGCGGGTACGCTTCGACTGCGCGAACGGCGCGACCGTCCCCGGTGCGACGGCGTTCACGTGCGCCGTCGACGCGGCGACGTTCGAGGGCAACCAGGTCTCGCCGACCCAGTGCGTGATCAGCGTCGCCAAGGTGTCGTGAGCGCGCGCTGACGAACGGGGGCGTGCTCGCCCGCGCGAGCACGCCCCCGGCTGCGCGACTTTCAGGAGAGATCGAGATGCGCTCCAGCCCCATGATCCACCGCGACGACCTCGAGGGTGGCAAGCCGTGCGTCATGCGCATGTGCCGTGCCCGCTTCGCCCTCGCGGCGGCGTTCCTCGCGCTCGGCGTCCTGCTGCCGTCGCTGGCGCTCGCGCGCCTGTCGGTGCTGCCCGGCCGCACCAGCGGTCCGCGTCCGACCGGGACGCCGCAGGTGGTCGGCTCGAAGGTCGCCTGTCAAGAAAAGATCGGCGGCGCCTCCGCCGCGCTCGCCGGCGGGGTGCGCGCCGCGTTCGCCGACTGCCTCGCCGCGAGCCTGCCGTGCGTCCTCGAGCAGGCCGGGGCGCCCGCGTGCTGTGCCGCCGCGACACCGGCCTGCGTGCGCGAGGCCGAGGAGATCGCCGCTGCCGGCGCCGCCTTCGTCGCCGACGTCGTCTCGCCCGCGTGCAGCGGCGTGCCCTTTGCCGACCTCGTCTCCGAGGATGGTCTCGACTTCGGTCGCACCGCCTCGGCGTGCCTGCGGCTCGAGCCGCAGGTCGTGGTCGACGGTCTGGGCTCGCTCGCGGCCTGCCTGCAGCGTCTCGTCATCGAGGACGTCCTGCACCTCGCCGCCAGCGTCGAGCATCCGCGCGCGCTCGAGGCCCTGGTGTGCATGGACCTCGAGAACCTCTTCCCCGGCGTCCTGCGCGAGTTCCCCGCAACCTGCGAGGACCGCCCCGCGGCGACACCCAGTCCGGCGCCGACGCCCGAGCCGACGCCGAGCCCCGCCGGGTCGCCGGGCGCATCGCCGACGCCCACGGGCAGCCCCGGCGGACCCACGCCCTCGCCCGGTGCGGCGACGCCGACGCCCGCGGGCGCGACGCCGACCCCGCAGCCGACGGGCGGTGCAGGCTGCACGCAGGTCGACGTGACGGTCGCGGTCAACTACAGCGCGGTCGACTTCTCGGACGTCTCGGGTGTCACCGTCGGCCTGGGCTACCCGCAGTCGCTCGGCCTGCCCGGATTCGGCAACCAGCCGACCGTCCTCGAGCGCGTCACCAACTTGACGGGCGTGCAGGGCGGGCTGTTCAGCGTCGGCGACGACGACGCGCAGAACCTGCTCAACATCGGGCTCGTCAGCCTGGGATCGTCGATTCCGCCCGGCAGCTTCGCACGCGTGCGCTTCGACTGCGCGAGCGGCGGCGTGCCGCCGTCGTCCGCGTTCACCTGCACGGTCGACGCGGCGACCTTCGAGGGTAACACGGTCGCGCCCACCCAGTGCGTGATCACGGTGTCGCAGCCGTGACCCGCCTTCACCTCGCAGCAATCCGGAGATGACATGCGACGCTCCGTCCTGATCACGCTCGCCGCGACCGCGGTGCTCGTCGGCACGGTCGCGCTGGTGGCGACCGAGAGCGCCGCTCGGCTCTCGGTGCTGCCGGGCCGTCCCGGCGGTACGCCGCGGCCGACGAGCTCGCAGAGCGCGCCGACCCCGACGCCGACCGCGGCAGCGAGCGCCGGCGTGCGCGGCTGCCAGGCGTCGATCGCCGCCGAGAGCGCGCATCTGCTCGGCGAGGTGCGCGGCGCGCTCGGCACGTGCCTCCTGCGCGGCGCGCGCTGCCTCGTCGCGGAGAGCGGCTCGGTCGCGTGCTGCGAGGCAGCCGCGCTCGAGTGCCAGGGCGAGCTCAACCGGATCGCCGCGGCGACCCGCCGCTTCCGCGAGGCGCTGCGCACCGGCACCTGCGCGCAGCTCCCGCTCGCCGAGCTGCTCGGACCGGCAGGCCTCGGCTTCCGCGCCGAGGCCTGCGGCTCGCTGAGCCCGCCGCTCACCGTCACCGATCACGCGACGTTCGCCGACTGCATGCAGCTCTTGCTGACCAAGGACGTCCTCCACCAGGTCTCGCTCACCGACGTGCCGCGCGCGCCGGAGTCGCTGGTCTGCATGGGACTCGACGAGGTCCTCGCGGCCGCGCTCGGCGTCGAGCCCGCGACCTGTCTCCCGACCCCGTCGCCGACGCCGACCGCGACGCCGATCCCGACCCACTCTCCGGTCCCGACGCCGTCGCCGAAACCGGCTGGCCCCACGCCGACCCCGACCCCCTCTCCGGGCGCGGGTGGGTGCCAGCCGCGGCTGTTCGGTCCGTGCGAGGACGCGCCGTTCACCGGTTGCTGCCAGTCGGACCGACACTGCGCGCTGATCCTCGGCGAGGAAGGTCCGGGTTACTGCATCGCCGATCCGGTGAGCGCGACCGCGACACCCGGGCCGAGCCCCACGCCCGCGTCGAGTGCGACGCCCGCGCCGAGCACGACGCCGGCGCCGAGCGCGACGCCGGCGCCGAGCGGGACCGCGTCACCGGGCCCGACCACGACGCCGCCGGTCGCGACGCCGACGCCGGTCGCCACCCCGGTCGTCACCGGCTCGCCGGGGTCGCCGACCGCGACGCCCGCACCGACCGCTGCGGGCACCTGCGACACGGCGACCGTCACGGTCACGACGAGCTACCAGACGCAGCTGCCGCCCGACTTCGTCGCCGGCGTCACGGTGATGGTCGGCTACGACGGGACGCGCATCGACATCCCCGGCACCGCCAACCAGTCGACGGTCGTCGCGCGCGTCACCAACCTGTCGGGCGCGAGCGGTCTCTTCCAGCCCGGAGACCAGGATTCCGACCCGCAGAACGCGTCGATCAACGTGGGGCTCATCAGCACCGGCAGCGCGATCCCGCCCGGCAGCTTCGCGCGGATCGTCTTCGACTGCATCGAGGGTGCGACCGCGCCGGGCGCGGACGACTTCGATTGCACGCCCGACGTCTCGTCGCTGCTCGGCAACACCGTCGACGCCACGTGCACGGTGTCGGTGGTGACGGCGCCATGAGCGGCGGCGCGAGCGGGGCAGACCTCCGATGAGCACGCCCGCGTCCGCGCACGAGCCGGCGCTGTTCGGTGGTTACGGCGACGACGACGACGGCGGCGACCGGCGGAGCTGGCTGGTCGCGACCTTCGGCTCGACGGCGATCTACGTCGCGATCGCGGTGCTCGCCGTCGTTCTCGGCAGCGCGACCAAGCAGGTGCTGGAGGAGAAGCCGGTCGACGTCACCTTCGTCGAGAAGGTGGTGAAGCCCGAGCCGCCACCGCCGCCGGCGCCGGTGGCGCCCGCGCCGAAGCCCGTCGAGGCGAAGCCGCAGCCGCCCGCTGCGGCGGCACCGGTCGTGCGCCCGGACCAGAAGATCCGCAAGCTCGACGAGCCGCCGAAGAAGAAGCAGATGGTCGCGCCGAAGGAGATGCCGCAGGAGGCACCGCGCGAGGCCGACCCGAGCGAGGACAAGGGCGTCGCGGTGTACGGCGAGGGCGGGCAGGGTGATCCCGCCGGGCTCGAGGGGGGCGTCGCCCAGGGCGGCGTCGTCGGCGGGACCGTCGGCGGGGCGATCGCGCTGCCCGAGGACGCGGTGGCGCCAAAGCCGCTCGCGTCCAATCCGGTGCCGCCGTACCCGCAGGAGGCGCGCGCCGCCGGCAAGACCGGCATGGTCGTCCTGAAGGTCGTGATCCTCGCCGACGGCTCGGTCGGCGACGTCACGGTGATGCGCGGCGAGGAGCCTTTCGTCAGCGCCGCGGTCACGACCGTCAAGCAGTGGAAGTACGAGCCGGCGCTCGCGCAGGGGCAGCCGATCACCGTCTACCGGGTGATCCAGATCCCCTTCAAGCTCACGGTGTAGAGGCGCCGTCTCCGCGCGCCGAGAGGAATCACGCAGATGACGTTCAGCTACGCAGAGATCTGGCAGCACATGGGCGTGCCGGCGATGGTCATCGCCGGCGTCCTGCTGGTGATGGGGCTCGCCTCGCTCACCGTCTTCATCGAGCGCATCGTGACCCTGCGCCGCTCGCGCACGGTCTCGCGCGCGTTCGCGGCGAGCGTCGCCGAGGAGTTCCGTTCGGGCGACGTCGACGGCGTGCTCGCCGACGCGTCGAGCGAGGAGTACGCGCGCGGCCACCTGCCGCGCATCGTCCGCTCGGGGCTCACCACCTACGCGCACGCCCGGCAGACCGTCGACATCTCGGGCCTGTCGCCGTCCGAGCGCACGCGGCGACACCTCGAGCGCTACCTCGAGGAGGTCGGCGAGGATCTGCGCCGGGGCATGTCGGTGCTCGCGTCGGTGGGCTCGGTCGCGCCGTTCGTCGGGCTGCTCGGCACGGTGGTCGGCATCATCTCGGCCTTCCAGGGCATCGCCTCGAGCGGCTCGGGAGGGCTCTCGTCGGTGTCGGCCGGCATCAGCGAGGCGCTCATCGAGACCGCGCTCGGCCTCGCCGTCGCGATCCCCGCGGTGCTCGCCTTCAACTACCTGTCCACGGTGATCGCACGCGACGAGGGCGTGCTGCAGCGCTCGGCCGGCGAGCTGCTCGACCTGGTCGAGGATTGGGAGGAGCGCCACGTGCAGAGCGAAGGGGTGCGCCGTGGCCGCGTCGCCTAGGCGGAAGCAGAACGGCGGCGTCCTTCCCGACATGAACGTGACGCCGCTGGTCGACGTCGTGCTCGTGCTGCTGATCATCTTCATGGTGGTGGCACCCCAGATGGATCAGGACGTGCCGGTCGAGCTGCCCGGCATCTTCAATCCCGACCCCGAGCTCGACGCGGCAAGCGAGCCGTTCAAGCTCACGGTGTCGAAGGACGGGGCGTACTACGTCGACCAGGAGAAGTACGACCTCGACGGCGCGATCGAGGTGCTGAGCATGCGCCACGCGGAGGAGCCGCTGCGCCGGCTCGTGCTTCGCGCCGACGCGCAGCTGACCTACGGGCAGGTGCGCGGTGTGCTGTCGCGTGCGCAGCAGGTCGGCTTCCCCGGCATGTCGCTGCTGGTCGGCGAGCGCAGCCGCGGCAAGCCGGGTAGCCCACCGCCCGCAGCCGCCGACGAGCAGCAAGCTCAGGATGCCGCGGCCGGATCGCAGGCGACGGTGGACCTACCGCCGGCCGCGCGCGGGGAGGGCTGAGCCGTGGGGATGAACGTCGGCAACGCCGCGGGCAAGGGCGTCGCCCCGGCGATGAACGTGACGCCGCTGGTCGACGTGGTGCTCGTGCTGCTGATCATCTTCATGGTGATCACGCCGCTGCTCACGAAGAAGTTCTGGGTGCACACGCCCAAGCAGGACAAGGAAGAGGTCTCGCGCGAGGAGCTCGCGCAGGATCCCGATCCGCCGCTGGTGCTGCGCGTCGGACCCGGCCGCGAGATCACCGTGAACGGCACCGTGGTCGGCTTCGAGGAGCTGAGCGAGCGCCTGAAGCGGATGTTCGCCGCGCGCGAGGACCACATTCTGTTCTTCGATGCCGACGACCAGGCCGAGTACGGGTTCGCGGTCGAGGTGATGGACCGCGCCCGCGAGGGCGGCGCGGTGACGATCGCCACGCTCACCGCGGCTCTGTCGAGCGGCGAGGCCGCGCCCGTGGGCGAGGCGGCTCCGGTCGCGCCGCCCGCGCCGTGACGTCGGCGCGCGTCCCGTCAGGGATGCGGCTGGTCGCGGCGGGCGCGCAGCGCCGGCGCGAGCTCCGGCGTGCAGCGCGCGCCGGGCAGGTTCCGCGTCAGCGCTTGACGGACGGCACGCACCAGCTCGTCGTCGTCGTACGGTGCGACGACGAAGCCGCGCTCCGCGTACCAGCTCGCCGTGTGCGGGTTCTCCGCCGGCCGGTAGACGAGCGCCGTCCAGCGCGCGCCGGGGTCGCGCCGCCCGGCGGCGACCAGGGCTTCGATCCGGCTCTCGATCGGGTACGCGTTGCGCGTCGGCGTGTCCTCGGCGCCGTAGCCGACGACGAGCAGGTCGGCCGCCGCGTGCTCGGGCACACGGAGGCCGGCGGCATGCGGTGCGCCGGAAGCGATCAGCGCGTCGAACAGCGCGTAGCCGAGGCGCGCGGGCGGCAGGCGTCGCTCGAGGTCCGCGACGCCGCTCGCCGGTCCCGCGACGAGCGACGGCAGCCACGACGCGTGCCCGTCGACCGCGCGCGGCGGTCCGTAGCAGGTCTGCAGCACCTCGCCGTCGGGCTCGGAGAGCAGCAGGCCCGCCTCGCCGTGCAGCGGCACGTGCAGCAGGCCGGTGCCGCGGTCGAGCACCTCCTGGAAGGCAGCGGTGATCTCGTCGCCGCGGACCGGCGCGCCGAACGGCGGCCAGCAAGCAGCAAAATCGCGTACTGCGAAGGTGGTCGTGAGGCCATCGACGTTGGTGGTGAGGTGCGCGACCAGGCGTTGCGAGCCGGCCTCGGCGAGGGCCGCGAACGTTCCGTGGTGCGCCGTCTTGCGCAGCGTGGCGCGGCGCTCCTTCAGGCAGATGCCGCGCAGATCCTGGAGCACGGAGACGAGGTCCTCGGGGCCGGCTGCGGCGCACGCCTCGAGCAGCGCGTCGAGGTTCTGGCGGTCCTTGCGCCGCACGTCGGCGGTGAGCGTCGCGAGACGCGGCGTCGCCTTCATCCGACGGGTCAGGTTGAAGCCGTCGGCGCGGGCGATGCCCTGTCCGGAGATGACGATCAGCGGTCGCATGGCGCGGGTTTCTCGGGCTCGGCGTCGTCGCGGGCCGGCCGGTGCCGGCTCGTCGACTGGGCATGCACGATAGAGGGTGGCTGTTACGGTGGGGTTAAGGCCCGGCGGGTGCTGGACGAAGATTCCGTGTCGGCGTGCGCGCTGGACGATGCGCATCGGCTCGGATAGGGAGCGCCGGCGGGATCATCCGGGAAACGGTTGGGGGGATTGATGGATCGCAAGATCGTCTCTTCGTTCGCGGTGGCGCTTCTGCTCGGCGGAGCCGTGGCGGCGTCGGGTGCCAATCTCAACGTCGACACGACGACGGACTCGCCCGACGCGAAGCCCGGCGACGGTCAGTGCGTGTCGAAGGCGGGCGGCTGCACGCTGCGCGCGGCGGTCGAGGAGGCCAACGCGACGACGCTGTCGGACACCATCAACGTCCCGGCCGGAACGTACGTTCTCGGCGTGCCGTCGGGCGGCGGTCCGGACTTCGGCCAGACCGGCACGCTGGTGCTGAACGGGGAGGTCCAGATCCTCGGCGGCGACGCGGCGAGCACGATCGTCGACGGCGGCGGCAAGATGCGTGTGTTCGAGACCGTCAAGGACTCCACCGTCAGCCTGATGGGTCTCACCATCCAGAACGGTCTCGCCGACGGCGCGAACGGCGGCGGTGTGCTCAACCGCGGCCACCTGAAGCTCGCGGACGTGACGCTCAAGTCGAACCGCAGCAAGGGGGATCCGCTCAGTGCGAGCGGTGGCGGCGCTGGTCTCGCCAACGACACCGACGGTACCGCGACGCTGCTGAACGTTCGCGTCGAGAGCAACACCGCGGACGGGCGAGGCGGCGGGATCGCGAACGCGGGCGAGCTGCAGCTGATGAACAGCACCGTCCGCGACAATGCGTCGCTCACCGACGACGGCGGCGGCATCCAGAACGACGGCGTGCTGTCGCTGCTGCTGAGCGAGGTGGACGGCAACCGCGCGAAGAGCGGTGCGGGCATCAACAACCTCGAGGCCCAGCTCAAGATCACCGACAGCACGATCGCCGCGAACCAGGCGAGCTCGGACGGCGGCGGGCTGTTCAACTCCGGAACCGTCACCGCGGTGAACTCGACCTTCAGCGGCAACGGCGCCGGGTCGGCGGGCGGCGCGATCGCCAACCGCGCCGAGGGCAAGGTCACGCTGAACAACGTCACCATCGCCGGCAACAAGGCGGCCACGGGTGGTGGCGTGGCCAACGACGCGAGCGCCACGCTGTCGGCGGCGAACAGCATCGTCGCGACGAATACCGCCCAGAACGGCGGCGACTGCAGCGGGGTTCTCACCTCGCAGGGGTACAACCTGATCCAGAGCGCGGCCGGCTGCACGATCAGCGGCGACGTGGCCGGGAACGTCGTCGGCCAGGACGCGAAGCTGGCCGTGCTGGCGAAGAACGACGGCCCGACGCGCACCCAGGCGCTCGGTGCCGGCAGCCCGGCGATCGACGCCGGAAACCCCGGCAAGGCGACCGGCAGCGACGGTACCTGCGCGCGCGCCGACCAGCGCGGGGTGGCGCGCGACCAGGCGGGACGCTGCGACGTCGGCGCCTACGAGGCTGGTGGGAAGAGCACCCCCTGAAGTCCAAAATTCGTGACGAGTGACTTGCCCGGCGCGCTGCGCGCTGGGCATAGTGCCGGAGCGCGGTTCCGCGCGGGTGGCCGGCGTCCGGATCGGCCACCATCCAAACGACCGTCACAAGGAGTGTGCTCGTCATGCGAGGGTGTCGTCACCAATCCGTCCGCATCGCCTTGGCCGCTGCGGCGCTCGTGCTCGCCGGCCACGCCGGCCCCGCTTCGGCGCAGCTCGCCGACTCCGCATGGCCGTGCTTCCAGCACGACGCCCAGCACACCGGACGGACCGATCTCGTCGGTCCCGCCAGTCCGAAGGTCCTGTGGTCGTACAAGGGTCGGAACCGCCTGGTGAGCACGCCGTCGATCGGCACCGACGGCACCGTCTACCTCGGGCACGGACGCAACCCGCTGTGCGCGATCGATCCGACCGACGGAGACGAGATCTGGTGCACCACGCGCAACAACGGCACGTTCGCGGACCGCTCGTCGCCCGCGATCGCGGCCGACGGGACCATCTACATCGGCGGTCGGGACAACGACCTCTGGTCTGTCCGTCCCGATGGAACGACGCAGTGGACGTTCCACATCAAGACCGACGGTGACGTCACCACCTCGCCCGTGATCGGCAGCCTCGAGGGGCTGGTCTACATGGGCTCGGACTCCCTGAGCGCCGGCTACTTCTACGCGATGCGGCCCGGACCGGTCGCGGACCCCGCCTGGCTGAACATCCTGGGCGGCGGCCTGCGCAACGTGTCGCCGGCCCTCAGCCACGACGGCTCCGTGGTCTACGTGACCTCGTCGGGCGCGCGGCTGCACGCGATCGACGCCCTGACCGGCATCGAGATCTGGCAGAACATGCTCGAGCGCCGTCGAAACGGCGCGCGCGGCCCGAACTACACCCCGGTGGTCGGCGACGACGGCACGATCTACGTCGGCTTCGACGAGGGGCTCTTTGCCGTGAATCCGGACGGCACGGTCGCGTGGAAGTTCTCGACCGGCCGCCGGCGGATGTACTCGCCTCCGGCGCTCGGCCACGACGGTACGATCTACCTCGGAGCCGCACGTCGGAACGACGGCATGCTCTTCGCCGTCGATGCCGACGGCAAGCTTCTCTGGTCGACGCCCATCGATGCGCGCCTGGTGAACACCGCGCCGTCGGTCGACGGCAACGGAACCGTCTACCTCGCCGCCGGCAAGACGCTCTACGCCTTCGCCCCGGAGGGGAACGGGCAGGGTGGTGCCGAGGTCCTTTGGTCGCTGTCGGGCTTCGCGCGCCGTGTATTCGACTCCGGCACGGTGATCGGCGACGGCGTGATCTACCAGGGTTCGCGCGACACGCGGCTCTACGCGATCGGCGATCAGCCGAGCTGATGGCTCCTCTCCGGCGTCCCGATCTTCTCGCGGGACGCCGAAAGCGGACCACGGAGTGAGACGGATCGGGGGTCGTGCTTGACGCGAGCGCCATGCGCTCGCTAACCGACCTGGCGGGCGGGACATCTCGCCACCGTGCGTCCAGCGGGCAACGTATGGACCGGACGCACTCCACCGACACCCCAGAACCGTCTACACCTGATCCGCTTCGGGAAGGAGCCCGTCCATGTCCAGCGTCACCCGCCTGACGATGACGGCAACGGCTTGCGTGCTGTCGCTCGCCGTCGCCGCCTTCGACGTCCTCGCGACGGGCTTCCCCACGCCGAAGCCCTCGGCATCGCCGACGCCGAAGCCGACCAAGACCCCATCGCCGACGCCGACCCCGACACCGAAGAAGACGCCGACTCCGACCCCGAAGCCGACGAATACACCCACGCCCACCCCGAAGCCGACGAAGACGCCGTCTCCGACGGCGACGCCCGCGCCGACACCGAAGCCGACCAGCACGGCGGCTCCGACCCCGATCAAGACGCCGACGCCGCTGCCGACCAGCACGGCGGCTCCGACCCCGACCAGGACGCCGACGCCGCTCCCGACCGGGATCGTCTCGGCCACGCCGGTCTCGGTCTGCCACCACAACTGTCCGGACAAGCTGCGCTGGGGCAAGAACGGCAAGCCCGACCAGCTCATCGTGCGCACCGCGTTCGCGGCCGATGCCGAGATCCTCGACAGCGACACCATGTCGATCTCGCTGCGCGACGCGGCGGGAACGATCTACAGCGCGAGCCTGCAGGCGGGCGACCTGGTGCGTCGCGGCAAGAGCCTCCAGTTCACGGACCGTAACGCGAAGAAGGGCACCGGCTTCCGCGGCGGCATCGCCTCGGTGAAGATCCAGGCCGTCCCGAAGAACAAGGGGATTCGCGTCACCGTCGAGGCGTACGGCGACTTCTCGGCGGCGGACGATCCGACGATGACGCTACGGGTGCGGGTGGGGCCGCACGTCAACCTGGTCACGGACTACTGGGAAGAGACGGCGTACGGGTGGTACCGGTTTCATAATTGAATAGAAGGGGGGCTCTATCCTCCTCCTTTCACCGCGGCGAAGCTGCGGTGAAGCTTCCCTCCCCAGGCTCGGCTTCGCCTCGTCCGCTCGCCCTTCGGGCTCCGCAGAGGGGGCGGTACCCATGTCGGCGGAGACACCGCGCTCTGCCCGGCTCGGCGTCGCCGAGCACGGGCCCGTCCGCCATGCTTTGTTTCTCGGGGCTGGTTCGGTAAAGGTGGTCGGACACGGCTCGTTTTCGCGAGCCGGCATAAGCCCACAGGGATGGAGTGATATGGCCCGCGTAACCGTCGAGGACTGCCTCGAGAACATTTCCAGCCGCTTCGAGCTCGTGCTCCTCGCGGCGCGCCGGGCGAAGCAGCTGCTGAAGGGCTCGCGCCCGCTGGTCGAGACCTCGAACAAGGAAGTCGTGAGCGCGCTGCGTGAGGTCGCGGCCGGCAAGGTGAGCGCTCGTTACCCCGAGCAGTAAGCGCGGCGACACGTCACCGGTCGTGACGGATGCCCAGACGCGATAGCGACGGCAGCTCCGGCAAGGCTTCGGGAAAGGATCTCTACGCCGTCCTGGGCGTCCCCAAGGACGCGACGGCGGAGCAGATCAAGAAGGCCTACCGGAAGCTCGCGCGCAAGTACCATCCCGACGTCAACCCCGGGGACAAGTCGGCCGAGGAGCGCTTCAAGGAGGTCTCGCGCGCGCACGACGCGCTCTCCGACGAGACCGTCCGCAAGAGCTACGACGAGTTCGGCGAGGACGCTCTGCAGGCGGGGTTCGACGCCGAGAAGGCACGTGAGTTCCGCCGCTGGCAGCAGGCCGCTGGTGGACGCGGACGCGGCGGCTTCTCGACCCGGCGCGGCGAGGCGCGCAACTTCGAGGACCTGTTCGGCGGTGGTGGAGGCGGCGGCGCCGGGGGCGGTTTCCACGGCTTCGAGGACCTGTTCGGCAACGTGTTCTCGCGCGGCGCGGCCGCAGCGCAGCGCGGCTCCGACCTCGAGGTGCCGATCCGCGTCGAGTTCATGGAGGCCGTACGCGGCACGAGCCGCACGATCAATTTGCGCCGCCCCGAGGTCTGTCCGACCTGCAGCGGGACGGGGGTGATCGGCGGGCAGCCGTGCGGACGGTGCGGTGGCGACGGCGTTCTCGAGGAGAACGTCAAGCTGAACGTGAAGATCCCCGCCGGCGTCGAGACCGGCTCCCGCGTGAGAGTCGCGGGCAAGGGCGGCGCGGGCAGCCGCGGCGGAGCCGCGGGCGACATCTACATCGTCGTGGAGGTCGCCGCGCACCCGCTCCTCGCGCGCGAGGGAAAGGATCTGACGCTCGAGCTGCCGATCACCGTCGCAGAGGCGGTCCGGGGTGCGTCGGTCACGGTGCCGACGCCGGAGGGCGAGGTCTCGGTCAAGGTCCCGGCGGGCACACAGAGCGGCAAGCGCCTGCGCCTGCGCGGCAAGGGCGTGCCCGACCTGCACGGCGGCGCCCGCGGCGACTTCTACGTGCGGGTCATGGTCCACGTGCCCGATCGACTCGATCGTGCCCGCGATGCCGCAGAGGAGCTCGAGGGCGCGTACGCGCGGAGCCCGCGCGACGGGCTCACGCTGTGAGCGCGAAGACGCCAGCGAAGCCGCGCGCAGCGCGCGCACGCACGGCGAAGCGAGCGTCGGCTGCGGCCGACGCTCCCGAGACGCTCGCTCCGGAGCCCGTCGAGAGCGAAGACACCGCCGAGGAGGTCGAGGAGATCGGGCCCGAGATCGTCGAGCCGATCGACGAAGCGACCGAGGTCCTCGAGGCGGAGACGGTCGATCCCGACGAGGCCGGCGACGCCGACGAGCGGCCGGCTGCAGACGGCAGGAGCGGCGGCGAGATCGTCCCGCGTGACGCCGGCGCGCTGGTGCCGGCCGACCCCCTGCAGCGCTACCTCTCCGAGGTGCGGCGACACCCGCTGCTCGACCCGACCGAGGAGCACGACCTCGCCGTACGCTGGCGGGAGCAGGGTGACCGCGCCGCGGCGGCGCGCCTGGTGACGGCGAACCTCCGCCTGGTGGTGATGATCGCACGTCAATACCAGCAGGCGTTCAAGAACCTGCTCGACCTGATCCAGGAAGGCAACATCGGCCTTCTCGAAGCGGTCAAGAATTTCGATCCCTACCGCGGCGTCCGCTTTCCGTCGTACGCGATCTGGTGGATCCGCGCCTACGTCATCCGCTACGTGATGAACAACTGGCGCCTGGTCAAGCTCGGGACGACGCAGGCGCAGCGCAAGCTCTTCTTCAACCTGCAGCGCGAGAAGGAGCGGCTCGAGCGTCAGGGGATCCGCCCCGACCCGGACCTGATCGCCGAGCGCCTGTCCGTCAAGCGCTCCGAGGTGGTCGAGATGGAGCAGCGCCTGTCGGGGCGCGACGTCTCGGTGGAC
>Ga0268299_1001106_pt1 | contig 56423 bp, 59 predicted proteins | sample NOBtaG_FD_193484 | JGI IMG/M metagenome (GOLD analysis project Ga0268299, IMG submission 193484) | Activated sludge microbial communities from bioreactor in Nijmegen, Gelderland, Netherland - NOB reactor | ecosystem: Engineered > Bioreactor > Aerobic > Activated sludge | place: Netherlands... | reverse complement strand
GCAAATATTCTGGGCGGCATTCTTGAAATGATCCCCGGCATGGATTCGGGAATGGTGATGTTCATTCCCATAACCATCGCCTGGATTATTCGACTGGGAATGCTGCTGCTGGTGTACGGACTGGTGATGTCACTCTTAGGAAAGTACGCTCCAATTCCGATGATTACAAAGCTGGTCAATCAGCAAATGCGATAGCGACACTGAACAAGTAAACGCGACACTGAACAAGTAAACGCGACACTGCACAAGTAAACGCGACACCGCAAAATGCGACTGCATCACCGCATGTGGTGCAGATGCTACCGTTTCAACATTCGCTAAGCACCACAAATAGACAGCTATGTGGAAAGTGCCTTGCGCTTTTCGAGCCAGGCTTTATAGGCGTGCGGAGCGTCAGTTATAACACCGTCGAGTTCCCAGTCCGATGCCATCTGCCACTCGCGTGCAGTATTGATCGTCCAGGCATTCACTTTCAGACCAGATTCATGAGCTTCCTCCACCGCTTCTTTTCTGAGCGATCCAAAGCAGGGATGCCAGTATTCAGCGCCAATCTGTTTCGCTAATTCGGTGACATTGACGAACAGGGCATCAGCAAGTAGCGCGATCGCCAAACCGGAATTTTTCTCCTTGAGCTGATACATCAACTTGTGATCGAAGGAGCTGATTATGAGCTTATCGCGATGCGGATAATCAGTGAGAAGCTCGAGCAAATCTTCCTCGATGAAGGGATACTCGATTGGCGCATTTTTCAATTCAATATTTATGACGGCTCGCCCGTTCACCAGATCGAGAACGTCTTTCAAAAGAGGAATTCTCTCACCTTTGTAGTTTATTTCGCCGGCATCTTCATACTCATCATGCCAGAAACTGCCCGCGTCAAGCCGTTTCAGCTCATCATAGGTTATGGTTTCGACCAGCCCGACACCATTGGTGGTGCGATTGACCAGCTCGTCATGAATGACCACGAGTTCACCGGACGCGCATCGCTGAACATCCAACTCCAAACCGTCAACGCCGATATCCAGGCTTTTCTTGAAGGCTACAAGCGTATTCTCAGGCGCCCAATGACGCCCACCTCTGTGCGAGATATTTGCTGGTTGCGCTTTCGACAAAACTAAATCTCAACGACCTTCTGCGGGCGCAACAGTCCGAGCTTTACAGTAACAATGAGATTGGGCGGGCTGACTAAAATCTTCTCCAGCGGCAACTCAACACCGTGCTCTACTGCGACCAGACCGACAATATCGTTGAGAAGAAGTTTGCCTTTATCGTGCGTTACTTTGAAAGCAATTTTTTCTTTTTGCTTGATCAAGTATTGACCCCATTTTTCAACGGCAGCGTGCTCGTTGATGATGTTGATCACGTCTGACTTGCGAGCGATTTCGTGCACATGCGAAGCCAGCACACGGATGAGTCCCGGAATTTTGTCAGTATCACCGAAAGCTCCCAAAAGAACACGGTTGACGATAAGTCCCGGCAATGAAGAATCTTCGGGGCGATCGTGCAAGAAATTGATTACGCCGGAAAATGGGTCGCTTGCTTTGTTGAGGAATCTTGTTGCTGCATCGATCAGCTCTTGTTCCTTGTCCAAAAGTTTCTGCGCAATCGGTCCCAGAGACGATTCGTCGCGACAGCAGTTACAGATCAATGTGAAATACCTCTTTAGGTAGAATCGGTTCTTCTGTGTTCAAGATTCCCAATATTCGGAACTTGTCACTCGAATTCACCCGAGAAAAAGACATTTTAGGAGGTCGGAAAGTTTCTTGGTCTTTCAAACACCAAAAGGCAAAGCCGGAATGTCCAAACAGTTTTATCAAAACATCGTTCTTCTACAAACAATGACGAGTCGATTCGAGAATTAACAATTGCTAATACTCTCCGATGTCATGAGACGGCCGCGAATGACAACCCTGCAAAACTGCCAAATTGCCGCCCGTGCTTTGAAAAACGTTTCCAAAAAGCCCGCAAATTGATGCAAGCTTCTAAAATAGGCATTCTCGCTTCCAAGTCGCAGCAGGTAGAAAAATGACTTCCAGCCAAAAGCGCCAGATTGCAGCTATTATCCCTGCTCGCTATCAGGCAAGCCGCTTTCCCGGCAAGCCACTGGCAATAATCGCCGGAAAAACGATGATTGAGCGCGTGCACGAACAGGTCAAGAAAGTGCGCGGACTCGATCGCGTCATTGTCGCGACGGATGACGACAGGATTAGAGCAGAGGTCGAACGCTTCGGCGGCGAGTTTGTGATGACCCGCAACGACCATCCATCGGGAACGGACAGATTGGCCGAGGTTGCCGAAAAACATCCAGAGATTGATGTGATCGTGAATGTTCAAGGTGACGAACCACTCATAGATCCATTGAATGTGGAACAAGCATTCGCACCGTTTCTAGTCGAGAAAGACCTGCAAATGGGCACTCTTGCCTGGCATATAAAAATCGAAGAAGAAGCGCTCAGCTCGAACGTAGTAAAAGTGGTCGTGGACAAAAATGACTTCGCTCTCTATTTCTCGCGCTTGCCGATTCCCTTCTATAGAGATGACCGCAGCTTCGAAGAACGCAAGTATTTGGGTCATGTAGGCATGTACGTCTACAGCCGCGACTGCCTCTTGAAAATTGCCGCACTCAAGCCCACGCCTCTTGAAACAAGCGAAACACTCGAGCAATTGCGAGCACTTGAAAACGGCATTCCGATAAAAGTGTCATACATAGAAAGCCGCTCCCTGGCTGTCGATTTGCCGGAAGATGTCGAAAAGGTCGAGCGCGCGCTCAAGGTTTTGCGCACTTAAGGCAACCACTGTAGAATTTCTCCTAGAATCTTCGCTAGAAAAAAGATTTCGTTGGAACTGTTGAAACCTCAGCCAATCCCACTTCTTTCAGGTCACGAACAGATATGCACAACTGGCGCGCCAATTCCAAATATTTAATTGCAGCCGCATCGATAGTGGCATTGCTTCAAATGATGCCGCAAGCACAAGCCGCTCGCAATGATTCGCGCGCGCCGCGGTATGCGCCTGCAATCGCACCTTCGCGTATGTCTGCCGGCAAATTGATGGAGCCGAAAAATCTTCCTGAATTCGCAGAGCACTCTTATTCGCCGACTTCCGGCACGAGAATCGGCGGCGAAGGCGATCCGAGCGGCCCCGGCACCGCTCTTAAAATCGGCGCGCAGTCGACAACCTTGCCCACAGAGACCAGATTGAAATTGGTTTTGGAATGTTCGGTGGATGCTAAAGAAAGCAAGCCGGGCGACATCTTCGAAGCTCACGTAAAAGACGATCTGGCAGTCGGTACTCAATTGCTGTTGCCCAGAGGCAGCCTGGTCAGAGGTCGTGTCGTGGAAGTAGCAAGACCACGCTTGATCAGCCGTGCTGCAAAAATCGGCTTAAAACTCGAACAAATCGTCACTCCCACTGGTGAAGTGATACCACTCGATGCGGCTCTCGAATTCCGCAAAGGCACGAGCAACGAAAAAGGCCAGCTCGATCCAGGCACCAGCTTTGGTACCAGAGTTTCCGGCAGCGTAAAATCGGTGGCCGGCATCAACGCCGACGGCTCCAGAAATGGTGCTCTCATGGCAGCGAACATAGCGACTCTCGGCGCCCCCGCTGCAGCTACGTTGATAGGCAGTTCAGCAGTTGCTCTTTTCCGCTCCGGCGACAATGTCAGCTTGAGTCCCGGACAGGAGCTGGAAGTTTTACTGACTCAAGATCTCGGACTGCAGGTCAACTGACAAAATTGATCTACGGCAACATTTCAATTCGATGATTTCTATTCGCTCCATCAGTTTCGATACTTCTGATTGGATTCAACTTGAATCGAGTGAGACATGCATCACCTGGCATAACGACAGGCGTGAAGTGTTGTTTTTGCACTACTTTCCGATCCGCCCGGATATTCCCTGTTCGCTGAATGATCTGGTCACGCTCAGAGATTCATATCGCCGTGGTGTCACTCAATCGGGCGGAGCGCTCGTTTCAGTCAACGTGGTGCGCGTCCAGGGTCTGCTCGGCACCCGCACCATTTTCAAGTTTCCCCAACAGCCTTCCGGCATCGCCTATGTGGCATCGCTGACTTTCCCATTTCGTGATTTCAGTTTCGTCATCAAATTGCAGTGCCCGGAAAACGGACCAACCGGCACCAGAGAAGCCGCAGTATTAGACCAATTGCTGAAAACAGGCGAAGTCTCAATCTCGCCGGAGACCGGCAATCCGATCGGCTGGTCGCGCGATCCTTATGAACCAAATCTGGTGGCAGCAACGCAAATGACATTAGCAGAGGAAATCAAATACGACGAACATTTTCCGGAACATCCGCTTTCACGCGCACGCGGATTTCTGACGCGCGTCGCCAACAGCATCACTTTCTCTCCGGAAGTTCTGAATTCAGCGGCGTTTCCGAACTAAGCGCCGACGTCCTTCTTCTTCATCATCGATTTTACGGAATTGAGATTTTGCGCGAACGTGCGATTCGCAGGCTCGAGCTTGATAGCTTTTTTGAACTCTTCTTCCGCTTCTTCCAGATAGTTGCGCTTTTGATAAATGACACCAAGATTGTTGTGCACCCAGGCATTTCTCGGCGCTAACTTCACGCACGCTTTCAGCTCTTGAAGCGCACCTTCGAGGTCACCCTTCTCGATCAAAAGATTGGCAAGATTGTAGTGCGGATCTACTTTATAGAAATTGATTTCGATTGCCTTTTTATACTCTGACTCTGCTTCATCGAGATGTCCGGTTTTCTTCAGCAAGACACCGAGATTCACGTGCGCCTCGATCATGTCCGGCTTGAACTTGACCAGGCGGCGATACTTGCGAATCGCTTCTTCATTGCGCTCCTGCATCTGCAATGACAGGCAGCCGACATACATGGCGTCCCAATAATGCGGATTGAGAGCGAGCGCTTTGTTCACTTCCGTCAGACAAGCTTTGTACTGTTTCTGCGCCAGCAAATCCTTGGCGATCATATAGTGACGGCGCGGATCGACACCCAGGTTCTCTTTAACTTTTTCCGGCTCTTCAAATTCTTTGGTTTCTTCAAGCACGGAACGGTCGACTTTCTCGCCCGGCAGCTTGCGAGTCTTCGTGTCACTCTCTTCGGAGGTGTGTTCACCTTCGGCATCTTCCGAACTCTCCGACATATCCGTCTTGGACGCGCCTGCTTTCGATGAGCCTTCATCGCTGCTCATCTCGCTTTCGCCCTCCTCACCTTCGGTAATGTCACCGCCCTTTCTAGGCTCGGATGACTTCTTAGGTGCAGGTGCTTCCGTCTCTTCTTCAGTCTCGTTCTCAGCACTTGTCTCTTCTGCAGGCGGCGCCGCCTTGGTTTTTTCCTTCTTGCCGAAGAACGGCAATTTAGGCAGAGCCTGCGCATCGGGGGTGCTTACCAGCAACAACAACCCGCAAAGACCCAAAACATATCGGCTTGCTATTTTCCTGCTCATACTGACCTTCGCCACTGACTGAAGCGAATACTGTAGCACTCAAAAACTATATAATACCTAGGCGCCGCCACATCCTTGGCCGGCGCGCAGAGCTGAAAACACCGGTGTTGCTTGTTTTTCGGGCGCCGACGCCGGGAAGAATTACACAAAAGTTAGATACACAGCCGCTAATTCCCGCGGCAATTGCAAATTTCGCCACATGCGTCTTTACAAAAAACACGATTTTCCAGGCAAACTTTTCGTGGTCGAAGGAGTAGACGGCTCTGGAAAGTCCACTCAGCTCGACCTTTTACGCAATTGGTTGGAATCGAGAGGCGAAAGCGTCATCTTTACGGAATGGAATTCTTCCAATCTGATTTCCAAAACAATCAAACAGGCGAAACGCTCTAACAGCCTGATTCCAGTCACTTTCAGCATTTTGCATGCAACTGATTTTGCCGACCGCCTGGAGAACATAATCATCCCCGCGCTGAAAGCCGGGCTGTTCGTCCTTGCGGATCGTTACTGTTTCACAGCCTTCGCTCGCGACGTCTCGCGCGGCGTCGACAAAGAATGGGTGAGAAATCTCTATGGATTTGCCATCCGCCCGGACGGCACCTTTTACTTTCAAGTACCTGTCGAGGTTTCGCTCGGACGCATCAATAACATGCGCTCACCTGGTTTCTATGAAGCGGGCATGGACCTTGGGCTTTCCAACGATCCACGCGAATCGTTTCGCATATTTCAATCCAACATCATCAATGAATACGACCAGATGGTGAACGAATTCGAATTTCACGTAATGCCGGCAACGCAAACGATTCACGAACAGCAAATGCTGTTCCGGCAAAAAGTTACCAACCTCCTCAAAAATTAGAACGCCTTCAGACAGCGGGAGACGAGCGCGTCATGAACACCGAGAATCAATCGCAAAAGCCACCCGAGCGGGTCAAACACGACTATCCCGGAAAGCTGATCGTGATTGAAGGCACAGACGGCGTCGGGCGCTCCACTCAGACTGAGCTTTTGAAAAACTGGCTGGCTGTGGAAGGATACGGCGTAACGGTGACCGGCTGGAAGTCTTCGGTGCTGATATCCAATGTCATCGAGAAAGCCAAGTCGAAAAACGCGCTCAACACAATCACCTTTTCGCTGCTCTACGCCACCGATCTGGCGGATCGCCTCAATCACATCATCATTCCTGCGCTGAAAGCCGGATTGATGGTGATTTGCGACCGTTACCACTACACAGCCTTCGCGCGCGACGTCGTTCGCGGCGCCGACCCGCAATGGGTGCGCAAACTCTATGGTTTTGCCGTCGAGCCCGATCTGGTTTTCTACCTCAAAATGCCGCTTGACCCGCTGCTGCGCCGCATTATCACAACCAGGGGCAGTCTGGATTTCTATGAATCGGGGCGCGATATCGGCATGTCCACTGACCTCTATCAATCATTCAAACTTTATCAATCGCAAATCATGTTCGAGTATGAGCAGATGATGACTGAGTTTCCGTTCGTTTCCGTGGCGGCGGACGAAACGCCCGAGAAGATTCAGCGCTGCCTGCGCCAGCATGTAAGTAAGCTTTTAGACAGAGAAACCAAGCCGGAAGCGATGCTTATCCGGTCGTGACGGCTGCATCAGCGCTGCGATTCTCCAGAAGCATGGTCACAGGACCATCGTTGACCAGCTCGACTTTCATATCGGCGCCGAAAACACCTGTCTCGACCTTCTTTACGCCCAGCCCCTTCAACTGGTCGACAAAATGGAGGTACAAACGCTCGCCCTCGGCAGGCGCGGCTGCACGCGAAAACCCCGGCCTGCGCCCCTTTCGCCAATCGGCAGCCAGCGTGAACTGGGAAACAACCAGGCAACCGCCGCCCACATCCATCAAAGATAGATTCATCTTTCCCGCTTCGTCGTTGAAAATTCTCAGCTCTGTGGACTTCTGCGCCAGGTAAGCCGAATCTTTCTCGCTGTCGCCCTGCTCGACTCCTATAAGGATCATAAGCCCCGAACCTTCGATGGCGCCTACGATTTGACCGTCGACCGTGACACTGGCGCGAGACACTCGCTGCAATACAGCCTTCATAAGGTGAGAATCGTTTCCTTTCCGCGGCAAATCCGCAGCTCCGAGAACCCAATAAGCAAAGTACCGCCCGAAAGCGGGGTGTGGCAAGGTCAGGGCTCGGAATGTTAACATTCAAATTGTCATTACCTTGATTGCTGCTTTGCCAGGCAGCATCCTGCTAAGATCGTAAGTCGCGGGGTGGAGCAGTCCGGTAGCTCGTTGGGCTCATAACCCAAAGGTCGTAAGTTCAAATCTTACCCCCGCAACCAATCTACATGAGGCTTTCGGCGATTCGTACCCGGAAGCCTTTTTGTTTCTCTATCGTTTTTCTATCGCGATCCGCAGCCAGCTTAGACGCGAAGAAACTTGAGTGCCAATTTCTTGCTAAAGGCGCTTCAGGAGCCGGACTTGGCTGACTGGCAAGGTGCCGAAAAACCCAAGCGAAGTTCGGAATCTCTCCGCCAGCGCGCCGTTTGCTCTGCCTTACCCTTTGCCTTACCCGACGCTCGCAAGAATCACTCAGCTCTCCGCAAAGAGGACCGGCTTTTTGCCTTCTATCGCGGCCTCTATCGCACTAACCCGGCAGGCCGAATCCTGTGGTGATTTCCGCGCCTAACGCAATGCCTAACGCAGCGCCTAGCGCAGTGCTTGCCTAACCCATTGCCTAACCCACAGGTCGGTGGATGTTGAGTAACTATCTTTCGTCTATCGCAACACCGTAAAATATTCAACATGGCTGTCCCAATTAAACCTATCGCAGGAGTGACATTGGAGCCCGGTGAGCTGAAAGGCGTTGCACGGGTAGTAGTCGATGATGTGTCTGCCAAGAACGAGCTTTCTTGGGATCGTTTTGTGCGCTTGAAACGGGCAGCGGAAGCCACCGTTCGAACGTCGGCAACCACGATCCTTGATGCAGGCGGATACGACGGTGCGATTGCTTTCTTCCTGACTGACGCGGTGATAGACGTAATAGACCCGGCAACGACCGGTGGTTCAGTTTTGGAAATTCCCGCAGCTGACAGTTCCTATGATGCTGTGGTCGCCGTTGATGTGCTTGAGCACATCGAACCGAAGGACAGAGCAAAGGCGCTGAGCGAGTTTGCGCGTGTTGCTCGCCAGAGCGTAATTCTGAATTATCCGTGCCGAGAGTCGAAACAGGCGCAAGAACTGGCGCTCAAACTTACCAACAATTCGCTTGTGCGCGAGCATGTAGAGTGGGAGTTGCCGGATAGCGATTGGGTTTTAGGAGAGCTGGCAAAATACGGATTTAAGGGAAAGGTCCATCCGCACACAAGTATAGCCATCTGGCTGGGACAATATGTGACACTAAATCTGGTGCCAGAGGCGGCCAAAGAACTCAATCGACATCTTGTCGGGCACCATACTGAAGAACCGACTACCAAGCCGCTTTATCACTTACTTGTGTGCGAGCATGAATAATTGTGGAGAATTTATTGATGGAGATCGATGAAAACACTGCCCGGATCTTGTCATGCGATTTATCGATCCGTCCTCGAAGTGCGGCCGGTATTTTGGATGTGATGCCGCATGTGCGCGAGGTGCGACGCGAACTTGACGCCGTAGTAATTTCGCTTGATGTATCTGGAGAAGAACCGCTCAATTCTTTTGTTGAGGCCGAGCGCTTGTGTTGCGCCAGTTTGACTTGGCTGTTACAGAGGGATGAGAAACTAATCCAGTTACGAATAGCAGGCAACGAAGATCAACTGGCGAGCATAGAGAGCTGGTTTGACGTGAAATGAACATGGATGGGCTTACGCTTTATGGCTTGGTGTCGGTATCTCTGATGCTGCTCTTTTATGCTCTTGAAGGGCGTTCTAACTGGTTTGTCCTAGCATTTGCCTTCTCCTGTGTAATGGCGTCGATCTATGGTTTTATGCAAGGCGCTTGGCCATTTGGGTTGGTGGAAGCGGTTTGGTCTCTTGTCGCACTTCGGAGGTGGTGGCAGCGTCGAAGTGATGAGCTGACCAGCAAGCAGACAACTGTAAAGCCTTAACCTGCACACTTGGTAGCTATCGGCGCTAAACGTTGCCAGTCTGGTCATCATGCCGCGTTGCGAACTTTTTTATGCTAGGATGAGTTCATGAAAGTTCGTCTGACTATATTAACGACCGTCAAAGCGCTGCCTGCCAATAGAGGCTAGGGAGCAGCATCGTCGTGTATTAGGACTGGACTGAAAATTTCGACTCCAACTTTGCCGACGAAGCTGCTCATAGAGCATTCGTACCTGCGCGGCCGAGAGGGAGATAAATGGCTATCTGGTTTACGTCCGATCATCATTTTGGACACACTAACATCATCAAATACTGCGAACGTCCGTTCAACTCAGTCGGACACATGAATGCGTCCATGATTGGGTCGTGGAACGGAGTTGTTGCGCTGGACGACACCGTATATTACCTCGGCGATTTCGCAATGAAACCACATATGGTGGCAGATATTTTGCCCCAGTTGAGCGGCAAGAAGCTTCTCATCGCCGGAAACCACGACCGTTGTCACCCGAAGATTGGCAGCCCCAGTAAGTGGCTTCAGGCATATATTGATGCCGGGTTCGAGTCTGTGCATGTCGACATGCAAATGGAGGTCGCTGGCGAGACTGTTCTGTTGCACCACTTTCCGTATCGTGCGGAGACAGAGCCAAAGCAGAAATATTATGGTCAGCGTCCTGTTGATAGCGGTGGCTGGCTGATTCACGGACATGTTCATAACCGATGGAAACTTTCCGGACGGCAGATCAACGTCAGTGTTGAGAACTGGAACTTTGAACCGGTCGCATTAGAAACGATTGCCGCCATCATCGAGGCCGGCCCTCAGGCAACGGCCGAACAGCGCTCGTACGATTGACGCTTTGCCTTTTCGCTAGGCGGGGACCTATTTTCCACCAAACGCCGACTTTCTCGCGCGAGAAATCAGGCACAGACTGGAAATATCGGATTCGAAAGAGTTTCGTTTCGACGTTTCCGACGGTTTCGAGTATTTCGACCCTTGCGACAATTTCGACCACGTGATATACTTCTAATGGACCATAAAATGAGAGGCTTCTATGATGAACGTGACAGCCGACAGACGATCTGTAGTGCCCAGCCCGGCAGAGGTTGAGCAAGCAAAGGTCTCGTCGCGCAAAATTGCTGAATTGACTGCCAAAGCTGCGCCACAGCCCAAATATGCATTGACTAACAACCAGGGCACAGAGATTGAGGTGAGCGAATCGGCGTTTCTTGTACTTGCGGAAGCGTTGAATGCAATGGCGAGCGGCAAAGCAGTCATGCTCATTCCCATTGAGGCTGAGGTGACAACACAACAGGCGGCCGAGTTGCTCAACGTCTCTCGCCCATATCTGGTTAGTCTTCTTGAGTCGGGCGAAATACCCTACCGAAACGTTGGCCGCTACCGCCGTATCCGCTATCAAGACATTCTCGACTATCAAACGCGTCGAGCGCATCGACGGAAGGAAACGATGGACGAGCTTGTTGGACAGGCTCAGGAATTGAACTTGGGATACTGATATTCGATGAATTCGAACCCGGCTGTTGTCTACGATGCTTGCGTTCTTTACCCGGCACCTCTGCGAGACCTGCTCGTAGAGTTGGCCGGGCATGCCCAGGATCTTGATTGGTTTCGTACTAAGTGGACCAATGAAATTCACGATGAGTGGATGCGCAACTTGTTGGAAAACCGTCCAGACCTGACTCCTGAGCAGCTTAATCGTACTAAAGGTCTGATGAATCGACATATAGATGACTGCTTGGTCACCGGCTACGAGCATCGCATAGAACACTTGGAGCTACCCGATGTCGATGACAGGCACGTTTTGGCAGCTGCAATCGAGTGCAAGGCATCCATAATTGTCACTGCCAACATCGATGACTTTCCCGCGGAAACGTTGATTGCAAGCGGGATAATCGCGATGAGCGCGGATGATTTCTTGTGCGACCTTCTCGATACTCACGAAGAAGCGGCTGAAAAGGTGCTTGAAGAAGCTGTCAGAGCAATCAAGCGCAGACTTACAAATCCTCCATTGAGCTGGAATCAGTACTTTCATGTTTTTGAAACAATGCAAGGAAATGAACTGACGAAGACGGTCCAGCGCTTGCGTGCGATTATTCCCGAAGCGGAAGTCGCCGCAGAGGATGAAGCTTTTGCAAAGCGTGAAGGTGTCTAGCTGTCACCCATCATCACGCCACCGACCTAATGCTTACATTGAGCATCCTCAGAAGTAAGCTTCTGCATTAGTTGTTCAAAAGACGACTTCTCTCCGATGTCAGCTCCGCGGCCTATTTGTAATGCCTCGTGTGCAAAATAGGAAACTGAAAGAAAGTACTCTAGGTCTGGAGGAGGAAAGTCTATTTTGGGAATTTGTATGTAACGATGAAGGGGGTTTTTTGTGCGCACAAGGTTGACCGGCTCTATGAAGTTCCACGAGCTATGAACTGCCGGGCTCAGACTGCTGTTGTATAGCCGATACATCTTGATTGCTTCACCTTGAACCTTTTCGGCCATCTTGCGGACGTCAGCCATCTTGCCACCGTCGCTGCTGGGAAAATCTTGCTGTTGCTGTGAAAGCCACTCGTGGAGAGATTTGTGAACTTCAGGCAGGTCCTTTCTATCGGGACTTGCCTGAGCATTTTTCTCTATTGTTTTTACTAGTTGTGTCGTTTCGTGCATTGATGCTTTTATAAACGCCTTACAGCGAGGCTCGGGATCAGCAACAAGCCACATGAGTCTCACGTTCAACTCATACATGCAGCGCAATATTGCTGGAGCCAGATGGACGTTCCAAAGATTTGGATTTCTTGCGAACTCTCTAGCGAAAAAAACTTGTCTAGTTATATTCGCTCCGATGACTGCGAACGCTGGATTTGAAGGTACTGAAGCTTCAAGATGTTTCAGAACATCGACACGTTCGTTCTCCATATCGATTTCGAATTCGTCCAAATACGTTTCGATTTTTTCCCAGCAAAGGCTCATGATTGGGTGGGTTCCTCCTTCAGGGTTTGTCGCAACCATTCGAATGAACATTGCTTAGGACGTGTTCCTTCCGGAAAAGTGGTATCAACTGTTGCTAGCGTTCTACTGGCGAGACGCGCTGCGAGGCTGAAGATATCTGGATAAATACCGTACTCGGGGCATGCTGGTACCCATTTTGTTCCATTAGAGGTTTGTTCTGCGGACACGAAGCCTCGTGAAAGATGAAACCAATTTGAATGTAGAGGGGAACAGGCCGGGACGTAAAAGCCTTCGTAGATGTCAATGCAATTGGCTTCTTCTGCCATTTTTGATACTGTCAGACCACTCCAGCTCGCGAGATTCACTTCGGTGAACATCTCCTTTCGCTGGGAGGCGAGCCAATTCTCTGCCAACTCAAGCGAGTCCTTATCCACGTCTCCCTTTTCTGCAAACAATCGTTTGTGTTCGAGATCGAGCAGTCCTTGTCCGGTGCCGTATTCGATGAATAACTTCGCTCTCGTCTGAGCATCTAACGTAATCCATGCAAGGTCAATGTGCACACTAGCCATCATGCGGATGACCATCATCCCCAAGTCCCAGTTCCAAAGGGCGGTGTCGCGTGCAACGCAAATTGAGAGAGTCATCTGACGGCAGAGCAGTCCAGCAGATACAGTAAATTTTTCTTCTTCGTCGAAGTTCAAATTCCAGGATTGGACTCGCTGTTCGAATTCGTCGACCAGGCGCTGAGTATATTCATCCGCAACGTCTTCAAGATTTCTATTGTTCATTGTCTTGGGGCTTCATCAAGCGCCAATCAATTGATTCCAATTGCAGACTGCGGTTCCAAAAATAGGATGACCACTGCGTTAAGCCAGCTTCGATCACATACTTCCCAACCGTTAGCAGCACTGTCGAGCGACAGGCGCTGGCAACCCTTTTCGAAAGTTCGGTAGTTGGATAATTTTCAACCTCTGGAAACTGGGCAAGCGAAACGCCCTCGTTCACCTGGAAGCCTTGGCAGAATCCAGCGTAAATTGCGTTCGCGCACATGAACACCGTAGCACCAGATTCGGTATCGTAAAGCTCATCAAGGAGAGTTTTGATTTCCTGAATGAACCCAGGACTCTTTGCAGTACTTTGAGTTCCGAGGAGAAAGCCCCCAGGAAATTCGGGGTAGAAATCAAGAAATGGAGAAAGAGCCATTTCGACTGAATCGGCGAGATCTTCATCGCGCAACGCTTTAGTAATATTCTGCTTTGTCTGTTCTGACACGTCCTTGAGAGAACTGATCGATCCGAACCACATAGGGTTGTGATTAGCGCTCTTAAGCGTCGATCCAATTACTTGTGCCACTTGGGCGCCAATTACATTGCCCAAACGATGATTCAATACTGCTAACCAAATGAGTTCAGGAATGATCACACGCACATAGGGCACTGTGTTAAATTGACCAAGCGTCAAAATCGCCGGTACATATTTCATGCCTTGAGCTACGTGATCTTTGAGCACTTTGTGATCATCTTTGTCAGCAGCCATTGCCATCGACTCCCTGATCAGCTCGAGGCTCGCAAATCATCAGTACCTCATAAGGATAAGTGTTCCTATCCACATGACGAGCCAGGGCCACGCACAAAGTAACTTCAGATGAATCAAAACACATTCCCGCTCCATTGAGCAGCGCCTGGTGCCGCTCGTCTCTGGAGTAGTTTTTGTATTGCATAAAAGTTAAACCGTCTTTCTTGCCATGCAATCCGTTTTGGAATACCAGAGTTTGATCATTCTCAGGGAAGTCAGGCTTCAGGACGGCTTGCCGAAGGCTTTCAACTCCCGCCTCGATCTTTAATTGATCGTCATACGCGATTCCTAACAGAAGACAAGCTACTTCTGTCCAGCGAGGGAAGCTCTTAGTTTCGACAGCTTTGATTAAGTCTCGCCACCATTTTGTGAGGACCATTTGTGGCTTCGGCTGCGCAAGTCCAGTAATTTGGCCCATGAAGTAAGGATCAAAATGCTGAGAATTGCCCCAGAATATCAACTCTGAGTCTTGCAGCTCTGACGTCGGAAGATTTAGCCCCTTTTGCAAATATGAGTATAGTAAATCAAGTTCGTCACCAACATATTGAACCTCACCTGGGAGTTCTGCACGGCGTTTGAGGTAATGAACGATGTAACTTGGAGATTCGAGCACTTCAAAAATAATCAGCCAGTCTGCGAGTAGAATGGTGGGAGCGAGTTGTATTGACTGTTCGATCAGTCCAGCTCTTTGAAGCTCAGGGTGGTCCGCGACGGCCGACATGTCGTCGAAGGTAGCGTTGAAGCAAAAGAAGTGACGCACGGCCGTGACATCGACCTTGTTGATTTCACCCCGCAATGTTTCAAACTCGTATGTGCCTGGTCCGTTTTTTAAGTATTCCGCAAATCGTTTTCCCTGGTTGGTGGGGTCAACAAGCAGGTCCGAGATTGCTCGTTCAAGGCGATCACCGCCGCGTCTCGCTGTCGGCGCAACTTTCCCTGACTTGGACTCAATTACGAAAGCAAACGAGTCGGTAACTACGAGCAAGTCATTTTCGTATGGACTTGTTTGCGTACCGTCTGACCACAAACTGCCTCGATAGACTCGCGCTGTCGGAATGTGTTTCTCGAACAATTCTTGTAGCTTTTCTTCAAGGTAGTTTGCGCGCCGTTTCTTGTAGGTTGCCATTAGCTCATCGTCCATCAGCGACTCAACAATGTCCAACGCAAAGCTAATGAGGAAGCCAGGAAATGTAACTAGTACTGAGCCATCTTCAAGTGCAACGAATGGTTTTGTCCAAATCGGATTGTTCATGAAGAGATGCTCGGGATTCGATTTGCCGAGCGAGCCGAAAGGCAACGACAGAGACTTCACCAAATTTAGTACTAAACTCGAATCAGGCGGCCTCGGAAAAAACCGCACGAGGTCATTCGGTGTAAAGCGCGAAACGATCGGCAAAAAGAGTACGGTTCTGCTCATTAGCGCATCTTGCAGTTCCTCAAGCGAAAGTGGTTCTTCTTTCACAGATTGGTTGATAGTCTTAAGTTCCGGATCGAAAAAGAAATGCTTCGAGTAAACGCTTAAAGCTTCTTCGATTGAGTGGGCTTCAAGTAATTGATCTCGTGCGTCTTCGAACAAATTGAGCCGTCCGGCGAAAACATCGGAAAAATGGAACAGCCATTCGACTATCGCGGTACCTGGAATGCCTAGCTTGCTGATGAACTTTGGATCCAGCGGAGTTAGCATTTCACAAATTAAACGGCGCATGTGGTGCGGATAGCCCCAGTTCCGTACCGCCTGCGTTTGGATGCGAATAGACTCGCGTACTGCCCGATCTGTGCGCTTGCTGTTATCTGCATCTTTACTGACATCGGCCAGCCTTTTCAGATAGAAAGCTTGCGAAACGCTTTTGAGCGTGACCTCCACTTTTTCTAAGTCAATCAGTTGGAAGCCGAAGGAGTTCCAGTCGTGTCGCAATGTCAAAGCCTGTAGAAGTTCGACGTGATGTTGAAGCAGCGGATTTTCGCTCTCCCACTCCACGCTTGAACCATCGGCTGAAGTCAGCTGTAACCCCATGTGGACCAATAGAAGAATCGGGTTCGCCGATTTGATCAGTGAGTCCAACTCAGAAAAAGATTCAGTAAATTCCCCTGCGGCTGCGCTGCCGGTACTTGAGACGGCTTCAATTCGCTGCTCTATAGGAAGGGCTTTCCATGGCATGTCGAATTTGAATAGACCGAAAGGGTTTTCTTGCGGCAATGGAGAATTAGCGCCGTCGATTGAATCGTTCATAGCATCAACTGAGTATAAGTGCAGTTGTCATTATAGCATTCGGGTTCTTAACGCCCGCTTGATATGCGAAACATATCGATCTTGCTCGCTGGATGACCAGCTTGCACCGCTTGCCGGTCATCCAACAGAGTTGTGATTAGCATCGAAGAACGCAATATTGGAGCGCTGTATCAATGTTTGTGATAAGGCTTTTGATGATTGAATCGCATGCCGCGTAATTTGCGCCTTCCACCGTCGGCCTGAAATCCAATTGGATGGTTGTTGTTCCGCGTTCAGTCGGCTGAACTTGTATGTCGACTGTTAGGAAGCGCTGCAGACGCTCCTTGCGAGTGTGGATGTTGCCGCGTGCGTCGCCTTCGATGCGGGTGAATTCATCCATGAAGCGCAGGTTTGCTGTGATTCGACCGGACTGGGTATCGGCGGTGACAACATGCCATTTGTCGCCATAGTTGTAGGAGACCTCGGCGAGGTAGTCGCGGATTTTTGCAAAAGCCAGCTTTGCGGAGATGTTGTATTCGCGCGGTGCCGGGTGCAGGAAGTTTGATCGTTCTTGCGCTGCAAGCTTGAAGAGTGGAGCGGCAGCCAGGAAGCCGAGTACGAGTCCCGGCAATATGCCTGCTCCTGGATCGTGAGTTAGTTCGTTCGTTACTGCTCCAGTGAAGAGGAACACAAAAATTCCGATTGCTATCGCTATGATGGCCATACGTCGTCGACCTCCGGTGAGTTGTCTTGCTGCTGTGAATAAGAGGATTGGTCTTCGTGCGGGCGATCCTCGTGAGTGTTGCCCGCATTTGAATTGCGATTGCGATAATCGCGGTCGTTATTGCCGCCTCGGTTGTTGCGCTTTCTGTCGTCGCGACCTTTGTTGCGATCTTTGTTTTTGCGGTTTCTGCTGGTTCCGCCAGATTGATTTTCGGTGGCGTTGTTTGTCGCTTGTTGTTGGGGTTGCTCTTTTTGTTCGGTTGTTCTTCCGCGTCTGCGGACGTGCTCGGTGATTTCGTGAGCGGAACGTTCCGGCGGCGGGTATGCCATTGCATGTTCGTATGCATACGGCGCGGTGAGCGGGAGTTTGAGTGGCCAGGTGTCGTTTGTGAATGAGATTACTTCGCCGCTAAGATTTATCAGTTCGTCCGGTGTGGCGAGCGCTCGACCTTGAATGAACTCGTGAACTCGACCGGTATCATTGACGGTGACTTCTTCAATTGTTGTTCTTCCAAGTGCTTCGCTTAGGGCGCGGGCTTCGCGGAAATTCTTCTGTCTGAAGTAGATCTGTGTGGCCGGCTGATCGAAGATTATCTGTGCCTCCTTTTGCGAGTAGACTCGTTCGAGCTGGAAGTAATTTTGGAATCCGAGCACGAGACTTATCTTGGCTTTTCTGACGATTGACAGGACATTGGCGATGTTTGCGATCTTTCCGAAGTTTGTGAATTCGTCGAGGAACATCGCCGTTGGATACTTCATTGTCGCCTTGGTGTCGAGCAAGTAATCGAGAAGGAAATTCACTAGGAGGGAGCCGATCAACTTGCTATCGCGCGATCTGCTCGGCACCGCTATGTAGAAGGTGAACAACTGATTTCTCAGCTCTTCGAAGTCGATGTCGGTCTTCTCCGTTAGCGCTACGAGCTGGTCGGTTATCCAGGGATTGAGCTTTGTCATCAGTCCCGACAACACGCCGAATCTGAAATTTTCTGATGTTGATCCGAGCCAGCCCTCAAACTCCATTTGCGCAAGATCCGATTTACTTTTTGCCATCGTCTCGCGGACTCGGTTGATTCCAGAGAGGAGCAGCCATCTGATTGCTCCGATGTGCCCCATCTCCGGTTCAGCTGCTGCGGCGTGCAATATGAGAGAGACAAGCAATTGCTTTTCTGATCGGTCCCATGTTGGGTCGACTCTTTGTTCCTCGCCGCTGCCGTTCATGATGATCAGGTCCGCGAGCTTCTCAGCTTCTTTCGCTTTCTCCAGCGGAGGCGCCATTCTTACTCGGTCAACTGGATTGATTCGAGTTGATGACATATCCGCTGGATTGAACGAGTAGATTCGATGACCCGCTTGTTTCCTCCAGCCAGAGGTGAGCGTGTATAACTCACCGGGTTCATATCCGGGCGTTGCCTCGGTGACGATCATGTTGGTTCCGAGTCGTTCTATAAGGTTCGGTATGAAGAATCCTCTGGACTTACCCACTCCGGTTCGTCCGCATACAATCGCATGCGCGTTTGTCACCAGCTCCGGCACCGAGATGTACTCTTTGCTCTGGGTCTTGCCTATGATTAATCGAGTTGCTTCAGGCTTGTTCGTGATGTATCCGGCTTTGCGAAGTTCGTTTTCATCACCCCAGGTCGCGCCACCATGGATGGTGGATTTTGCTTTCGTTGCCGAGACTCGCTTTGCGCGCTGAGCGTCTTCTTGTAGTTTCACGATGACTTGTTCGCAGCGGCGTCGGCAATCGTCCTGAGTACCACCTCCTTTCTTCTCTGAGATTTCAACGTCGACCAGGGACCCTCCAGTTGATGTCTCTGACCATCGGAGAACGACTCGATATTCGTGTCTCCACCAGTCTCTCCCGACCTGCTCGTCCAATCTTTCGACGGCGAGTATTTGATCGAGTTGTTTGCTCGCTCTGGAAACCTGGTATCCGAGTCTGTCCAGAACATTTACTGCGAGTACCGGTAATTCTCTTGGCGTCGTGTCTACGATGCCCATGTCTTGTGCTGTTGTTTGCATATTGCTTACTCCATAAAGTCAAGATCGCGGTCGCGTTTTCTCTCTTCGATTTCTCGCTCTTTCCGCGCATCTTTGCGTGTGTTTTTGTTGTCGTCTATGGCATCATCAATCTTCTCGATGATCTCTTCGTCGGCTGCCTTCTGATCCGAATTGCCGCGTGTTCGCTGTTTCGCTTCAACGTCTCGCTTCGCATCTTCCAAATCGTCTCGATTCTCTTTGAGACGGTCCCGTTGATCGGTAAGTGGAATCCATCGAACCAGCTCCGCTGCGATGGCTGCTTCAGTCAGGAAGAGTCCCATGATCGGATTTCTCATCATCTCCTGCTGAAGTGGCGAGACATATCGATTTGCCGCTGGGGAATTTCGCGCTTCGTCTCTTGCTGTTTGTGACGCTTTGGCGCTGCTTAGCTGCCGATCTATTTCGCCTGAGAATCTGGCGCGGTCTTTCTGTTCAATCCAGCTCGCCAGGCGTTTGTAATCCTCCTTTGGCAGCCTGAGCGATTTGTCATAGTTCTCATGCAGATGGCGACGGAGACCTGCCAATCGTTCGTAGCCGTCGTCTTTTGAAAAACGCTGTCCTAGATACTCGAATGAATCTTTTGGATCGCGCGGCTGATCCTTGTTCCATTGCTGATATGGTTCGAGCTGTTCTCTGACGATTTTCTTGTGTAGCCAGGGAAGCTCTTCGCCATTTCTGATTCGCTCTTGCCGCTCCTTTTCAAATTGTTGTTGGCGTTCGCTTGAGCGTTGACGGTGTTTCTCCTGTCTTATTAGTTCTGCCATTCGGCAGTCTGAATATTGAGTTCGTTCAAGATATCTATCGCCAAATTCTTTGAGCCGGTTGTAGTCATTCTTGTCGAAGCGCACGAGCCGCCCTTCTTTATCTTTGGGTAGAACTACAACGTGGACATGGCGATTGTCAGTGTTGTCGTGAGTCACTGCCCACCACTGAAGATCGATTCCCTTTTCTGATCCGAGTTGCTGCATCACCTCTCTTGTAAATTCCTTCGGATCATTGGGGCTGACTTCCGGGGAAAGCGTCAATTTGTGAATGACGACTCCCTTTCCTTCGTACTCGCGGATTATGTCCCGCAGTTCCTTTGCTTCTACCGAGTCCTCTGTGTCGGTAAAGACATCTCGACCGCCTTTTTCTAGATCTTTGCCTGGACGGTGCTGGATGTATTTGACGTGTCCGAGAGCCGTGCCAATCGCCAATCCTCTTGCGGCTTTCAAACTGACTCCACCTCTCTGCTTCGCCTTGACGGAGATGTAGCTGTGGCGAACGATCATCATTTTTCGATCACCTTAGTCATTCGTTCAGCGATTGCCTTTTCATCGTCCTCCAGTCGCTTGCGCATTTTGCCTTTGACAAGATTGGTGGCAGCGATGAATCGTTCTTGCATTTTGTTTTCAGCGTGATTTTGCCAGGCTAGTTCGTAGAGTGTTCCAGTCTGCGCGCCCTGGCGTGCGAGCATGCCGCATATTCGATCTGTCATACTCTTGATGTTTTTTGATAGTTCGGAATCGTTCTTTCCTGATTTGCGTTCATCGAGATTATCGAGGTACCATCGGATAGCTTCGCGAGCTACTTCAGATTTCGTGGCGTGTCTTTGTTTGCACACCGATAAAAAACGTTCGTGATCTGCTCCTGAGATATAAGTCTCTACTTTTGACTTGAAGTCTTTGTTTGGTTTGGCCATAGTGCCTCCGGTTCTTAAGACGCGCGACCTGCTTGGGTCTTCGAGTATTTGCAGTGGATTTTGCGAAGCGAGCCCGTTCCATCTCTTCTTAAGAGCCCCGCCGGTGGTGGCATTCGGGATAACTAGAGATACCTTTTATCTTGCCTTACCATCCGGTGATGCCACCTCCGGTAAGGGCTCGCTTCGCTCGGTTCTGGTTGCGCGTCGTTGCCCACTCCGCGCGGATGGTGTCATGATGGTTGACGATCATTGATACCGTTTCTGATATTGCATTTGACGTGCATCCATCTTTCGCTCGATTGTTATCGGTTGATGTTGCGTGAGTTGATGATCATTGTGGAAATGGCTTGTATTGCCGAAACCACTAGGGTGCATGCCGCACGAAATAACGTTACGATTAGCGTGCACAAAAGCTGGAGGATTGTTCCGACAAGTTGCGAGACGATGTCGAAAAGCAGTTTCACTACCATTCCTGGATTGCCGCCAGCTATGCCGACGAGTAACATCAGCATGAAGACAGGTAGAAGAATCTGTTCCATGTTAGTTCTCCGATTGTTTTGATTTAGGCGGTGAGACTTGTTCGAAATCCTGAAGATGTTCGAGGATGAAAGCGTCCAGATCGGCTTTTCTGTATCGAACTAAGCGGCCGATTTTGACGAAGGGCAGAGATCGACGACCGGTGCATTTCCAGACTGCGAGCGTTTGCTCTGCCACTCCCAGATATGCGGCGGCTTCTCTGCGTGTTAAAAGAATGGAGTTAGCTGCACCCACTCCATACGGGGTGTGTTCATTGTTATTCATTGGTCTAATCCTTTAAGTGTTTGCACGAGTACGGCGCACAGCGGATATATCGTGTGCGCGCGTCCTGTATAAGAAGAGAAAACTTGTTGCAAAAACGCTCAAACCAACAAAATGATTTGAGCGCGGAATCGATATTTGATGTTGATGGTCCGACTAAGTCGCTGCAGCGCCATCAATTTCAGTGCACAATTCCATTGTACCGTGCAGTTTCGATTTTCTGGCAATGGGGAATTTCGCTGGGCGCACCCTGGGGAAAAGGATAGGATTCGATTCTGCGACAAATCGAGATCACATAGTGGCGATAGGCCAGAATTTGGATGCGTAATCGATAAATCGCCCATGGTATCCCATGTTTGTAAGGATAAACCGATAAAGCAATGCTACACAAACATGGTATTCGTCCAGGATCTGTTGGGTTGTTGTCTTGTTGCGTTTGAACGCTCCATGAGCTGTCGCATTTCGCGCCTTGCTCCAAATCTTCAATTCTTCCTCGCTTATGCTGCAACCGATTTCAGCAAACGCACGCTCAATTAAAGCCTTGCCTCCCAATTCATTCCGCTTTGCTAACAAGTCAGTGATGCGTTTCTTGATTTTTTGGCGCGCGATTGTGTCAGCTTGTTCTCCTGCTTCGGCAATCCATGAATCAGTGACCTTTTCGATTTGCTCAAAGATCTCCTCGAATACAGGGTCGCTCTCCTTTTTTAGGGACGACAAAACTGACCGGCAAATTCCTTCGATGGCAACTGCTACTGTCAAACTACGGGCTGTCAGCTGGGTGGCGGGCGACAGTTCCCAGCACTGATGCATGAAATAGTTTGCTTCCGAGTAACCTTTTTGCAAATGATATAAGAGAAACTTGTGGATGATTGCCGCAACTTCGTCGTCATCTAAGTCGCTGGTATTTTCAATTGGTGGTAGGAACGGTGAACCGTGATCTAGATCACTGAGGCTGAACATCGTCTTTTCAACATCGTGGTCGACGGTTGTTAGCGTTCGCCAGTGCACGCGCGTTCCAAGAAATAGGCTTAGCGCAAACTCGATCCCTTCAGCCACCTGCGCCGAACTAGCGGTGCAGGTGGGAGCGAGTACCGCATGGCAGTAGTCCTGCTTACTTCCCGTCGCCCAAATGAACAAATTGATTCCGTCCTGAACACTTGCAATCCTTCGGGACTTGAAAGTAAGAGGCAATCCCGTCAAATAGCCGAAGACCATCCTGTCTGCGTCTGGACTAGGCATGGATTCTAGTGAACAAGAAGTCAGCGGTATTGTTTGACCGGATAAGAGTTCCCAGTCTGAGGCGTTCGGCGAAAACTCCGCTGTGAGCGAAATGTCATTTGGAAGGGCTGCTATGAGTTTAGGCTGGTTATCCTCAAGAATGATCTGTCCAGCTGCCCAATTTGCAGTAACTGAGTTGAGTGCGGACTCGTCCACGGCCCCGTTGATAACCGCAAATAGATTGACGCCAGAGGATTTGATTATTCCTGTGGCTGCCTCACTTAGGCGTTGCTCGCCGGAGACCAAATTTAGTGCCGAAAGCTGCCAAGCGACGCGCTCAGAAATATAGTCCTTTATCGCTTCCGCGTGATTCAAGCTGTGCATCGCATTGGTGGGAAACATAAGATTTGCTCGTCTACAGATGGGTTTGACCGTGCTTTGGAATTACGCCACGAAGGGTTCGGAATTGAGAACTTTCTATTACCGGGGTATTTATGGCGTATTATCGGTGGACTTTTGGCAGATTTATGGTATACTATCATTATCAATCGAGGAAAGCACCCATGATGACTCTGGAAGACCGCAAAGGAATACTTGTAGACACTGACCAGTGCGTAAAGAAGCAGCAGTTACCGGAGTGTGTGCCGTTTCAAATTCAGAGCATGAGTTCTATGGAAGAGGCTCAGCAAGCGGTATGTACTGGGCAAATAGATTTTGTAATCATGCACGAGCCGCCGGACACAACCGGCATCAACCTTGTGCGCCAGTTGAGGCAGGAAGCTCCCGCGGTTCCCACCATCCTGCTTTGCGAAGCCGCATCCGGGACCTGGGCTCAAGAAATTGCTGAACCCGCCCTTGAATTAGTGTTCACAGCTGCTCCCGCTTCCGAGCTCCTCTACCGGATTGCAGCCTTGCTCCAGAAATTTGCTGACCTGAAGGAAGAAGAAGAAGAAGAAGAAGAAGAACGTCCGCGAGTTTACATAGAGCCGGTTCCGTCCTTGCGGAGTCCAAAATCCGGTCGTTTAGATGCTCAACTTATTGCCGATGCATTCGGGATCAAGCTTGTCGATATAGCAAAAGCAGTCGGAAAGCCTTATACAACTGTTCATAAGACGCCCGATTCAGAAGCTCTGCAGTTAGAGCTGTTGCCTTTTGAGAGAATCGCTTCGGCAGTAAATTCAATCACCGGAGGCAAGCTGGAACAAGGATTGAAGATTTGGCTGAATGCGCCAAACAAAGCGTTTCCAGATCACCTGCCAGTTAACTTGATCAAAGAAGGACGCGCAGGTATGCTTGCCGACTTGCTTGAAGACGTTCTGCTCGGACATCCCGACTAATGCTGCCGAATTCCGAACTGGCAAAAGTGTTGGCAAAAGTTCCAAACGACGGGATAGCCGGGTGGTATTACCGCGCTGTCAGTAATAGTGCTTTATACCGGAATGACCCGCCGAATGCGCTGTACGCGCTGGGACCGGGCAGAGGCGGGCAACGCTACACGCAAGTAGGCGGACCACCGGCACTGTACGTTGCCGATCAGCCATACACAGCGTTTGCCGAGGGAACGCACTCAATCACGTCGTCTTTGGCTGGCTTGATTGAACCTCCAGACCCGCAGGTCGTTTTCGCAATTTATGTGAAGCTCGAACGCATGCTTGACCTGACCGACGATACCATCTTGAAGGCACTAGATACAGATAGAGCTGAATTGCAAGGACCTTGGGCAGACCAAGTCCTAACCGGTATTCGTGTGCCGACGCACGATATCGCGGCGGTAGCATACGCAAGTCATAGGTTTCAGGGCATCAGATTTGATTCGAAGGAGAACCCTGGCGGCAAGAACCTGATAATTTGGACGAACAAAGTTCGGACACCGTCTTATGTTGAGGTCTATGATTCAAGCAAAAAACTCGCGGCTCGAATTCCGAAAGCTAAACCCACAACCGTTTTGATATGACTGATTGGAACGAAGAAATAGCACCAAAGCTACTGGCTGGCTGGTCCCAACTTGTCACAGATCGCCCGGATTTGTTTCTCGATAAGGCAAATGAAGACACTGTTAGTGATGCTTTCAAATCGCGACTGGAAGGTCGCTTTGACGGTTTCGAAATTGACACCGACTATGACCGCATGAATGCCGATCTTCGGAGAGCCGCGAAAAAAGCCGTACTGGGCACTGCCGTTAAGGAGATTTTTCCCGATATTGTGATTCATGTACCAGGAGAAGATGACCTAAGATACAACCTTTTAACGATAGAAATGAAGAAGTGGAATAATTATCGTTTGGCCAAGGATCTCCTGAAATTGGCGGAGATGACTAGGAAGCCGAAACTCCCGCGAAAATTCCAATATGAATATGGGCTGCTGATAAGATTTCGGCCAACTGGAGCTATTGGAATGGCGAAGCTCTTTCACGATGGACAGTCCCTCGATCTCGATCCGGAATCATTAGAAAAGCGAACATGAGTCCTCGTGAGACAAATTCCTTTCGAGCTTCATAAAGGTGCAGCTGGTCTGCGAAGCAAGCGAAACGAGGTGGACGCGGAAGTTCGAAAAATGTTCCCGGGGTTTTTCCTGTAGTTCAGATGCGTCCGATCTGAGAAACTGTTATTGGTGGAACGAGTGGCATACCACTCACCAAAAAGAAACGCCCCAGAAGTCGTGCACGTTTTCCGGTCGCTCGCGGCGCTTTGTAATGCGCCCGAGGCGGCTCTTAAACAGAAAGAGAGATGCAAATCTCTGGAGGAACGAATTTTGGAAATTAAACTGACATTGGTCACTAAACGAAATCCTTTGAATGTAAAAGGATTTGATTCTACGGTCGGCGCAATCATTGATGCGGACGACAATCTGGTTTGTGTCGTACCCTTAACCCGTATGGACTGGGTATTCGACTGCCTCTCGGCAAAGACACATACTGATAAGCTTTTCACTATCCTGTCGAAAATGACAGACGACGAGGTTCGGCTATGCACCGGGTGCAAGCGAAATGCCGCTGAACCACGAGATCAGGAAAGCAAGAGCGATAAAAAAGTGCTTCGCTTTCCTCCTGTGAGACGGAAGACACCTCCCCTGGTGTCATAATGCAGGCGCTAGTTCGCCGCTAACGTCTCCCTCAACACAAGCTTAATCGTGCCGACTTCTGATGGGCGCCACCAACGTTTCTAAATGTTATTGCAAGGCAACTGTTCCACCGCTTGGTCGAGCAGTTGCCTTGTTGCCATGTCTTCTTTCGCAGTCCGCCGGGTGCGGCAGAGTTGGTGAGCGACTCTCGAAGCGAAAGAGAAGTTTTGAATTTGTGCAGGCCGGCCTGTACTATTACTAATGCAGTCGGGTGGCGGGTGGGTAACCACGCGCGGAGCGCGCCGTCCTGCCGAAGACCGGCATCCCGCGTCCGCGCCCCCAGTCGCGCTGCCCGCCAGCTCCTGCAGCACTGCCTGAATACCGCGCAGCAGGGGCCCCACCGTCAACTTGAACCAAAGTCTTGCCCTCGCACACGTGAGGTTGACGGCGGGTGCAAGCGGTAGGCTTTGCGCCAGGCAGGAAAGCAAGGGCAGTCGGACAGAAGTGGAGCCGCGCCGCAAGAGCGGCTTCGGGGCAAGTGCGCCTCCGACAAAGTTAGGCAATGACGACGAGAAAAGAAAAAAGACAGAGACAAGAGCTTTCACTCCTGCCTCTGTCTTATTGAAGTTAGGCGCTCTTGCGAGCAGCCTTCTTTGAATCACTAGAGGCATCATCTGCCTTTTCAGCAGTGGTTGGCTTGGGGCCACAGAGGTGGAAGCTGGTGAGCTTCAAGATTGGCTTGTGTACTTCCACTGTCCTTCCGTCAACTTCCTTGGTGAAGGTGTTGATGGCCAGTCGCCCGGTGAGGAGGACTTCGCGTCCTTTGGTGATGGTTTGCATCACGCGGTCACCAAGACCGTTCCAGCAATCTACGTCGATCCACAGAGTCTTCTCTTCCTCTTTCTTGCTGCTGTATTCAGTGACTCCAAGGCCGAATTTCACAACTTTGTTGCCGGTGTCAGCGAAGCTTACAGCGCGAGGATCTTGTCCGACTCTGCCGATGATGGTCAATTGATTGTTCATGATTGGCACCTCCAGTGCGTTTAGGTGCCCCAAAGTCCGCACAAGTCGCAGACCGCGCTAGCGCTTTTCTACAGTGCAAGGACGCGCATGCGCCCGAAGGGGAATCCTTGTGCTGTAGAAAAGTTGTGCCAGTCTTAGCACCGGTAAAAAGGACGGGGGTGCCTTACAAGAACAAACCAAAAGACAAACAACGGCACGCGGGGACAAGCCACCGCAGCCAGGTTTCGCAGACACACAAGGGAAGTAGAGTTTCAGCCGGGACACCAGGAGCAGCAAAAGGGAGAAGACAAATAGTCAGACGTAGATAGCTGGAACATCCAGGAAAGCGTGATGAAGAGCCCAAGACGCGAAGTCCGGCACGGGCGCATGACCAAGAACGAATCTCAAGGAAGTAGGAAAGCAGAGGAAACAAGCCAATCGCTCATCAGCCTCCAATTCAGACCCAGAGCCAACCACAGCAAGCAGTTGATATACCAGGCAAGAAAAAGCAATCACAAGAGCGCAACAACAAAAGACAGAGGCATGAGTATCACCAGCTATTGTCTGTTTCGCCAATTCAAGGCCGACCAGGGCAGAAGCGACAAGAGCCGCTTCTGCCAGGACAGTCAATTCCTAAAAGACTTGTGGATGTGACTCGCGGATGCTCGCTACGCCTCTGAAAGAGACGATCAGATGGTCGAGGATCTCAATTCCCAATAGCTTGCCGGCGGCGATTAGTTGCCTGGTCGTATCCAGGTCTTCCTGGCTCGGGTCGGTCGATCCCGCAGGGTGATTGTGAGCGACAACAACGCAGTAGGCATTATTCAAGATGGCAGCCTTGAAGACCTCTCTGGGGTGAACGAGGCTTGCCGACACGGTTCCATGACTTACCACGTGATACCCCGTCACCTGATTTCTTGCATCAAGGTGTAGGGCGACGAAGTGTTCTTCTGATAGATGTTTCATTGGCTCAAGGTATTGCTCCAGATCGTTCGGCGTCCGAATCGCTGGCAGGGGGTCACTTGTAGGCTCCCGCAAAATCGCCAGTTTGATCTGGGGAATCTTGTACTTCAGATGTTTTTTGAGTGTTCTTGTATTCATGATCCGCTCCATATAAAAATGCCGGGATGGCGCAGATGCTCATCCCGGCAGGGGTTTCAACAGAGGCATTGTCTAGTTAGCGACAGCTTCCTCCTTCAGGAGCGTTGGGTGAATAAAAGAAATCGTCGGACGAGCGGGCGTGAAAGCCTGACTGTTCTCCAGGTGAATCCGGCATGCTTCGCGGATTAGCTCCGATCTTGTTTGGGAGCGAAACTCAGCAAGCAGATCCAGTTGGTCGAGCAGGCGCTCAGGTATAGCTATCAAAACTCTCTTTTTCATGGTGTTCGTCTTCCTGTATTAGTGCGGCTTTTCGCCACTTACAGGGGCAAGGGGGAGGCTCGCCGCGTCAAGCGATAAGTAACCCTGGAAGACAAATCACTCGGTACTCGTGCTTGACGCGGGGTGGCGCCTCCCCCTTAGACTGAGAAGGCGAAAAGTGCAGCCAAGGCAGCCAGCAAGCCAGCCCACAGGCAGCCTAGCAAGGCAAACACAGACTGCAAGACTGGCACGGTTTAGGCTCAGATCGATTCGTTTGCAACGGATAGGCGCTCGTAGTTATCTGAGGGCAGTTGGTCAAGGGCTCGACCTTCAGCGGCTGCACATGCTTCCCGGCACGGTGATAAGGGAAGTTGATGATCTCACCTTGCTTGACCTGGTCGCGAATCGCCGGAATCAGCTCAATTGGTAGCTGGTCCTGCTCCTGCTGCATGAGAGCCAGCTTCCAGACACCAGGATAGGAAGAAAAGGCAAGCAAGCCCTGTTCAAAATTGTCGTTGTCGATACTCAAGAATCCCTGACAATTGGCTTCTCCTGCAAGCTCCGACAGCATCGCCAGGAGGGTCGGCTCAAGGAAGCTGCGTGTATAGAACCAGAATTTGCATTGAGGGCGATCTTTAATCGCAAGTAGCCATGCCTGTGCATAATCGCATGAATAGTGGTCTCCCACGTCATGAATACGAAGCGTGTAAGGTAGATTCGTCGGCTCTCCAGATATTTGAGCCGCTAGCCAATCAACAGGCCGTGCCTGATCCACCAGCGCAATGAAGTTCTGAGCAAGCAACTCCGGTCCACCCTTAGACAACAGAAACTCGCAAGTTTTGAAGTTGCGCAGCCGCTTGTGACGCTGCGCCTCGGAGTGATAGCGGACACCGTTTCCATAACAAAGCCGCTTGCAGATCTCAGTTGCATTGATACAAGATTCGCTGCGTGAGAGGCTGAAAGCCCAGCCCACCTTGCTATTCTGAGTCAGTTCCAGACCGTAGTCGTGTACACGAGCACTTACCATCGTTGCCCTCCTTTGCGTTGAGTCGGCAGCGACGCTGCCTCCCGGAGGGCGACCGGCTGGGCTCTGCCGTCAAGGCGGCAATAACGAGTTATCAAAACAATTGGAAAACCGAACGGCTTGACGGCGGTGGGCGCTCAGCCGGTAAACTTGGAGAACAGCGGAGAGAGGAGCTAAAGCAGGCTAACAGCCAGGCGAAATTAACGGAGGCGTGCTTATTTTGCATCTGCCGTCTACTCGCCATCGCTCGCGGTCAAATGAGCAGAAGAGTCAAGACTGGTCGTCAGGCAGTAGAGTTGATTAGTAGGTCGTTTTCGTTTACCGTCTATGCATTCTTCAGATTTCCGTTGGACACAACTCATGACACAAAAAATTGTTGTTGCTGGCTTCATTGTGAGAGACGGAAAAGTCCTTCTGGCGAAGAGACCGAGTACAAAGAAAATTGCGCCAGACAAATACCATCTTCCAGGGGGACATGTAGAATTCGGCGAGGATCTAAAAAACGCCCTAAAGCGAGAACTGCATGAAGAGCTCGGAATCGACGTCCAGGTCGACGAGCCATTCTTTTCCTTCACATACAATGATGACGACACGCACACTATAGGCTTAGTTTGCGAGGCAGGGATATGCGGATCTATAGATGTGGTTTTGAATACGGACACCGATCATATCGCTTGGGTAGATGAGGGTGACCTATCGAAGTATCTGCGCGCGGACGACCACAACTTTCGCGCAGCCCAAATCGGATTCAATCGCATCAGAGGAACATCCTCTCAATAGTCGGCTTCCGCCTGAGAGGTAAATGCGGTTTGACCATTTAGTAAAGAAAAAACCGGCACGGCACATAAGCGTGCCGGCCGGTTGTGAGAGAGGCAATTGCGTTGTTAGGCAGCGACTTCGAGAAATTCCTTCTTCATTTCGCCCAGAACAGATTCTGTAATTTTTTTGCAGGAGAAGGAGTTGATGGGCGAAGTCGTTCTTATTTCGAGTCCAACTAGGCGACCCATTGTCGAATCCTTAACTTCAAAACGCAGGACGATTCGTCGTGGGCGCTTTAAATCAGGGAAAACTTCCTCCTCGAATTCGAGAATGGCTTCTTGAGCGGTTCCGCTTGAGAGAAACTTCCATTCGGCATTTGGTCTGGTTTGTTTTTCGATTGTCATTTTGAGATATTCAATCGAGTTGTGAACAGTGCGATCTGTTCTGAAATATCGCGCCTGCTCTTGAAGCTTGATGATTTCGCATTCTGAAAAATACCAGCGAAATAAGTAGGTAGTGATGAATCCTGAGCCACCTAAAAGAAATGGCATCAGCCATTCTGGATAGTGCCCAGGGATGTCTGGAAAGATCAGGCCCAGAGTCGCTGTGATGATCCAAAGCGGACCGAAAACCGCAGCGAATCCAAGTGCCATTGCAAGTCCTGTTGCTGAGTCACTGTTGGGGCGATTGCAGTATGCATCAATCTTCTTAACCCATTCTTGCATTGGAGTTAGTTTAAGGTCCGTCGTTTTGAACCAGCCAGTAGAGGTAGTGGTGCTGCTTTGGGAAGAGGAAGCATTGTGCGAGTGTTTCGAATGGTCCCAGTAATACTGCCCGGATTGCGTCCGGCGCTGACCTTGTGACTGGCCAGAGCTTTGCGCAGATTTCTGGTTTGTTGATTGTGATTGATGCTTAGCATGACCGGCGTCTGATGCAGCAGTATTCTGTCGCGAGTTAGCTTGCGTGGAGCCGCTGGACGCCTTGGGTGGCGAAGAATGTGGATGTGCTTCAAACCATTTCTTGAGCAGGTCACGTGCATTGTTGAGTTGTTTTTGCTTCTCCAGAGCCTGACGATATGCTTTCGGATCTCTCATGTGTCGATCTGGATGATGAACACGAGACAGCTTCCGCCAACGCTCGTTGACTTCTTTGAGACCAGCACCGAACGGCAGTCCTAGAGCTGTGTAACAGGCTTCAAAGTCTATGGTAGCCATATTTAGTTCCTCGTTTTGCGCTTATATGCGCGAGAAGAGCGGGCATTACTGCCCGCTCCGAAGAGAGATTGGTTGTGGATGCACTTGGAGCAGAAGAGCAAGCGCGTTGTACTTCATCGCTTCGCGATGTTTGCCTTGTCTGCAACATACGTGACCGAGAAGCTTATAGATAGTGATCAATCGCGCATTGTCAGCGGGAGCAATCTTCGTTACGATGCGATACGCCGTTGTGAGAGCTTTCTCTGCAAGGCGATGACCATTGTGTCGTCCGACGTGCGCCTGTGCTGCTTTGATGAGTGCGTCTGCGACTCGGTCCGGCGATTCGATGCGATTAGCGACGTCTTCGCCGATTGCATAAAGTCGTTCGACGAGTTCTTCGTACAGCGCTTCAGCTCTGTCGAGTCGGGTGAATGCGGCATTGCCGAAGGCAACTGCATTTTTCAAGTTGAGTTTTTCCATTGTTATTCTCCTTAGACAAGAAGGAGAGAACCAATAGCCTCGGTCCTCTCCTTCGGAAAGTGTTTGTTTGAATTAGCGGAAACAGATTCCGCTGTCTGAACATTCGCGTGGTATAGCGTAGGTGTTCTTTTTGATTAGGCTTGCGATTCCGCTCCTTGTGAGCATGATGCGCTGTTCGATACGGACCACAGGCAGTTTGCGCTGTTTGATCAATCTGCGTATTGTATGTTCCGACATGTCGAGAAGTTTGGCTGCATCACGCACGGTAAAGAGCTGAAGGTTGTTCGCATCTGTCATGATGTCCTCCAGTAGTTATGCGATTTCGTTTTCGTTATTGCGATAACCGCAACTGATTGTGCGGCTGTTGATGAATGCGTCGAGATCTGATTTTCTGTATTTGCTTAACCGCCCGATTTTTACAAACCGGAGCGGATAACGCCTTGTTGAAGCCCACACAGCAAGCGTCTCGGGGGTTACTCCGAGGTATGCTGCGGCCTCTCGACGCGTAAGAAGATCTGATTGAAATCTCGGTGTGGTTGCGGGATTTTGGGTCGACTGAACGACCTCTAGTCTTTTGTCGTTTGACATTGTGTAACTCCTATAGGTAGGCACCATTCACGGTGCGCGAAGAACGCGCTCAGGGAATGTCGAAGCCTGATCGCGTAAGTTGAAGAAGCAAAGAAATTTGCAGGAAGAACCAGAAATGTCCATCAAATCTGGTCAAACAAAAAGCCCGAGGCGCGTGAATCTTCAGCTTGCCTCGGGATAAATTGGTGCGTTGAGCACCATGTATTTATCGTACCGCTGCTTTCGAAAATCGGAACATGGGGAAAACCCTGAGGTTGTTCTTGGAAAGTTTACTGGGCGAGCAGGCTCATGACATCGGATGTCATCATGGGCGCTCAGATATAAAAAGGTGTTATCCTTGCAGCCTGGAGTGAGATTTTAGGGAAATTGACATGAGTCTGGCACTAGCATTGAGAGAATGGTCCGGCGTGGTGGAAGCACTCGGCAACGGTGACCAGACGGTCATGGTTAGAGGATATCCGGCGAGATATCCAGCGTTCTTTCTTTATCCGACTTTCAGCTACTATACGAGCACGAAGGCTAAACCAGAATCATTCAATGAAAAGTTTCAGCCAAAGTATTTGAAACTGGCTCGTGAATCAGCGGAAGATACGCGTAAATTAGCCGACTCTCTGTTGGTGCATTTCAAATATTATGCCGAAGTAGATGAAGTAATACCGATTGAGGAAAGCAAAACCTGGGATCGATTAGAGCCGTATTTTATTTGGTCTACTGAACACGTTAAGGGCTATGCCACCACTTCGACATTTCTTTGGATTCTGCGCGTACATCGATTACCGGAAACTATTGTGATTGGCCGAAACGCTGGCGGAGGACCGCCTACGTTTTACAAACACTCAGAAGAGATCTCTACAGACGGATCGCGTCCTGTACTAGTCGATTCGGAATATGCGAAGTTGAAATCTGGAATATTGGCAGCTGTAGCCAAATCTACTCCGTCTCGAAGTCGTAGCTTCTAAATTTCAAGCTTTTGCAGTTTTCGCCGACTAATATGACTACCGAATCAGGGATGCCGTTAGGCACTTCTGCATTTACTTCCAATGTGATTTCAACTCGCGCTCCAACCAACCCTGAAAGGTGACTTACGACTTCATCACTTATTTTACCGATTTCTCGGTTGAGTCTTGTTGCGTCGACAGTGATCGTTCCATAAAATCGTGTCGGCGGAGGTGGCGGAGTTACGCTTGTGGTCTTATCTGAAACAGCAGTTTTTGTTGAAGATGTAGGTTGGGACGATTCTCTCGATGCAGTTGCGCTGCTTGTGGCGGAGGTCCGTTCTGTTGTCCCTCGGCTTGATTCAGAAATCACCGCTTTGTCTGCGTCAATTTGTTTCCTTGCCGCTTCTGGTTTCACCAAGACCGCGTTCCCATTTACGGCTGGGTCTACGTGATCGAAGAATCGAAGACCAAGATATCGTCCCGTTTTTTCGTCGAATCCATCAGCATACGCGAATGTTTCAGTCTCCCAAGCAGTATTGAGTAAACCATCTTTGATTGCGGCTAAAAGTACTTGCGTATCCTTTAGCCGCTGCAAATATAGATATTTCGCGTAGTCGTCGGACAATTGCTTGATTGTAACGTGATCACCACGCCAAAGTGGGATGTCGTCTAGTTCCCGGCGCATCAAAGACCCGGCGTACTCCTTAACTACGAGTTCTTGGTCTTTGAGTTTTCTCCACGCTCTGGTTGAAATTGAATCAGAGCCAGGTTGGAGGCGCGGTTCGTCCCATTCTATCTCTGGCTGAGGTTTTGATGAAGTGGGCTTGGCTTGGCTCGGAACCAGGAGCCAAGTGTACGTTTCTTGTATCCGTAGATTGACTGTTTCATCAAAGCTTTTTACTTTTGCCTGAACCTGATTGGTTTGGAAGATGTCCAAGTTGAGTTCTTTTATGTCTTTCTCAATGGACTTCCATGCAAGGTATTTTCTAACCGCGCCGTCTAACTCGTCCAATCTCGCGCGATCGGCAGCGAGGAAAATGAGGGTGTTCGGGTTGAAGCGCGACGACCCTCCGCGTTTTTCTAGATATTCCTCGGCTAACTTACGAGCCGCGCTTTCAGAGTCGCCCTTTCCATGAGGATGCTCAGGACTAAAGATGACGAGCTTGACACCCGGTTCATCAGGAACCTCGCTGGATGCTGGTGCGACGTGCACGCCTGCGAAGTCACCTTTCCTATTATCAGCCCGCAGTCGTCGGCGTACTTCTTCCCAAACGTCGAATGGATCTTGGGTTATAGCGCGATCTTCGGCAAGGCGCATCACGCTGGGTTGTGTTGAATACCAATATCTTGAACCATCGACGTAGAGATGGGTGGCCGTGTCGGTGAGTCTTCCCAGCGCATCGCCAAATGTCGCGGCAACCTCGCCTGGTTGGAAGCAACCCAGTTTGATGCGTTTGTCGTCCAAGCCTTTCTGTGCGGTCTTCAGAGTAGCTGCTGAGCCGATAAAGAGAGTACGCGCAACTCGTCGACAGGCAGAGTATTTGCCATAGTTCGCATTCTGCTTGTCCAGTTCCAAGGGAAGCGAGTTAGGGCCATCTACGTCTTTTTCGATTACTGGTACCCAAGAGTCCTCTAAATATCTGGTCAACTCTGTTTGAACTTGGCTTGCATCCATTGGTACGGATGCTGGCATTATTAATAATCCAGCATCGTTTCTTTCCCAAAGGATGCTAATTACTGCGGCCATTAGGCGCAATACGCCTCTGGTGCGTTGAAACTTCTCCAATGTGGACCAATCACTGAACAGTCTGTCGAACAACTCAGGATGTATCGGATAAGCCGCTTGTAGCCTTCTCTCATAGAGAGCTTCACTGCAAGCAGAAGGGAAATCAGCTTTCTGACTTCTGTAGTATTCTGCGAATGCTCGGCATACCGCGTCTCTCGACGCGAAAAGTCCATTGTCGTTGACAGGCTGAAACAAGCGGCGCCTAACAATTTCGAAGCTCTCGTCTGCACTTGCTGGTCGCCATGCAGACTCCATTCTGCTGAAAATATTTCTGAGTCTGGCGAGCACTTCCTTCCCCGCTTCTCCTCCGATTTCGATGTCCGAGGATGGAATACTTGCCACGACTAATGTCCGGGGAACAGCACGTGCGGCCTCCGTTAGGGATTGTGCAAAGCTCAAGTTCGCGTCAAAGGATCCAGCGGGCAGTCCGTCTTTGTTGTATAGCTGTCTGACAAAGACTACCCATTCGTCTATCAAGATAATCGAAGGTGCTGCTTTGAGGAAGAGTTCGCGCAGCGTGTCCGAGCCTGGACTTACACCGGATTTGTCGGCATCGGCCACTAGTTTGTATCCGTCAGCACCCAGTAACTGCCATGCCAGTTCGCCCCACATGGTATTAACTACGGTGCCATCCTTTTTCTTGTTAGTTTGCCCTGGAGACAGGGCTGTGCCAACCAATACGGCCCGATTGGCCTTTAATGGCTTGAGTCCATCAGCGGCAACGAGCACGCTATCCATCCCCGGAAGGTCTGTGAAGTCGACGCCCGAAAACAAATGAAACAACGCAAGCATTGAATGCGTTTTACCGCCGCCGAAATTGGTGTGAAGTTCGACGACAGGATCTCCACCGTTATCGTTTAGCCTCCGCAATGCTGTGGAGAGTAGCTGTTTAAGCCCCTCTGTAAAAAATGTTCGACTAAAGAATTCGCGAGGATCTCTGTACTCATCTGAACCTTCCCCTCTGTGTACTTGAGCCAGATCAGCTGCGAATTCTGCTTGCTGATACCTACCTGAAGCGACGTCTGGGTGGGGCGTAATCACCTCTCTCCAGGGCTTTAAGCCGGCCATAGGTTTTCCTTCAATTGGGGCGACCGCTGCCCGGTTTTCCTCTTTCTTCCGCTGTTCATCAAAACGTATCCTGAGGATTTCCTGCTTTTGTCTTTCCATCTCAGCAGCTTCTTCTGCTGCTGAAACGGAAATTAGAAGTCGACCACAGCTGTCGATAGCGCGATAAGTGTCATCGGTTGAAAATGCTTCCTGATGAGCCCACTTATTTCTAATAGACTTAAGTTCGCTAACTAACGTGCGCTCGGATTGGCTTAAAACCTTATTGAATACTGTATTCCAGTTATCCCACATCACGCTAAGGATTGCCTGTGTATCCCACTTCGGGCCTTCCTTCTGAAATTGCTGATGTCTGATATCACCTAGTGTTTGCTGAGCAATTTGCATCCAGCGATCACCATGTGCAGCTTTCATTTCTCTCTCGATAAAAGGCATTAGGCCTTTATTGAGAAGTTCGAGTGATTTACGTACCCGCTCGTGATTGCTGATAGCCATTGGTCACTCCCTAGATGTCTGACATTTGAAGTTGCTTGGACTGAGATGGTAGCTTTGTGGCCGCTGCTTTTATCTCGGGCCAGGAGACAACAAGCGTGTTATATGGAATGGCGTCCTGAGAGTTCTTTTTCTTTTCGCAGATTACAAACAACCTGTAAGCAAGTTCTTGAGCAGTCTCTGCTTTGGAGCCCGTTTTTTTCATGAGGGCTGCCGCTTTCATGACGCCGCCTTCTTCAAGTGCCCGAATGAGGTAGTGTGTTATCTCCCAGATAGTCAATCGCTTGTCTGTTAATGGATCCCAGTTCGAATCAAGCTCTTGTCGGTTGTACAGTCTGACCTTGCCACCTTTGGATTCGACAATGCCAGCGTCTTCCAAGCCACGAAGGGCTGTGTCTTTAGCCTTGGACAGAACTTCTGCAACGCCGAAGTCTCCGCTAGCGAATCCGAATTGCTCGAACCAGGAGACAGCCCAACGGGTATCTCGGTCATAGTCATTATCTTGTTCAGCCAGTAACTCATCTAGAATTTGATTTATTATCTGAAGAGCTGAACGGACTGTTAGCCTCGATCCATCAGCTTCTGAAATATTTGAATAGCGTGAATAGACAGCCATTCCTGGTCCAATTGCTGCTTGTGCTAAGTCGACAGGCGCAATGTGTCCCTGTTGTAACTGCCGTATGCTTCCGGGTAGTTCTGTTTTCAGCAACTTGATGAAATCACGTCGCGAAATCACCGGGGCAGATTCCAGTCTCGGTCTGCATGCTAGCACCACATACGATGCCAGTGCATTTGAACCCATGGCACGCATTCTCCATTGTTGAGATGCTCTTACTGGCCATGTTCCAGTGATTTGAAAGCCAGAAGAAACTAGTGCTTCCAGCATAGTCTCCCAGCCAGTAGTGAGATTGATAGGAGCGCTCGGTTCGTCGGAATCTGACTCGTCACCGTCCTGCTCGTCCTCTGTTTCGTCGCTCTGTTTGAAAGCGTAGTAGACGGTCATCGGAAAACGGGTGTCCAGTTTTTCCTTCATTTGAGTAAAAGCTTTTCGAAATCCAGCTTCGAAATGTTCTTTGGCTTTTTCCTTATCATTATCGAATCGGTCTGGCGCAGCGACTAGCTCCGGTCCTTTCGGCACCAGCACGGTTCCAAAGTCATTAGGGAATATGGAACCAACAGACTTGCGGAGGAAAATGTAAAAAATGTCGCTTAGATCGGAGTATCCGATATTGTCATAGTATGGAGGATCTGTTGAGACGAGGTATCGCGAAGTTTTGTTTGAATCGCCCAGTGCTGCATCCGTCTGCGTGACAATGCCGGCTGATTCGTGACCAATGAGTGCAACCTTTACGCAGTCGACGACATAGTCTGCGCAGGTTAACCAACCGCCTACCGAATTTGCGAGCAAATTCGCCTCTGCAAAGTCCCATACCATCGGCACCACTTGTCGCCCAAACAGATTCATTACCTTTTCATTTGTGGGGCTCCATCGGCATAAAGCGTTATTGAAATCTACACAACGATCCAAAGCAAATGCCAAGAATGTTGTGATGGCTTCCGAATAAGCAGTTGGACCAGTTCCGCCTTTATACAGCGGCGTCGTGTCTAGGCTATTCATTACACTAGCCGCATCTTTTTCGATTTTTTGTTTTGCGGTTTGAATCAGCTGGCTTAACACCGAGAGAGAATTCAATTGTCTGGGCGTGAACAAATTTTGATGCTTCAGCATTCCGTAACGCTGTACTCTGAAACCCAAGGCTTTGTCGGGAAGGCTTGTATCAAGCCATTCTATTTCGGGTATTTGAGCGATTGTATCGACGTGCGCTTTACTTGGAGGCAAGTACAGACGGCCTTTCGCCGAATCAGCAACGAGCGCTATAAGCCGCTGATCAATTCTTCCTTCTCGGCCTTCTTTTGCAACGTAGTCCAGTGGAAAATGCTCCTTGCACAGTAAGCAAGTAACAGTCCGACCCTTCACGGTTCCTGGCTTTGGTGTCCCTACCTCGCGTATTTCAAAGTCTATGCTACGGGTAGAGAGATCCAGGATCGGTTCAATCCAAACACGTTTACCTTTTTTCTTCTTGCAAAGATCGAATGATCTGATTAGAATCAACCGTCCACCATGTTCGCCACATACAGGGTTTGGGCATTTCGCGGTTCGGGCCCACCGCCATGCTATGACCGTGCTTTCCTGTCCGTTGGCATTGGCTTTCGGGTAATCTTCGCTGAGAACTTTCTGCGCCTCATCATGAATCCAATGAGCATAGAAGCTGATGTCGTCGGCAACTCCGCGCCCGCGAGTCCACTTAACTTTTGAAAGATTGTTTCTGACAGCATCAGGATTTACTGGCGAAACGTCAGCGAACTTCGGCAGAATCTCAATGAGGCTTCGTGTTATCAGGGCGGCCACAGGATTTAGATCTCGTCCATTACTTGCGAAACCGAGTCGGGATGCTTCTAGCGGAATGGAGCCCCCTCCAGCAAATGGATCTAAGATCGACGGGATTTCTTTGCCACAGCATCGGTTAATTTCTTTGATTGCTGCATGAAATGCATCGGGCTTTTCGTGCATTTTCTTGTCTAAAAGATCTCGTATTATCGCGAACAAGCGTTCCCGCTCTTTGTTTTGAGCATCTTCGTCTTTGTCTGAAAATGCCGGATCGGATGAAGGATCGTCAACAACTGATGCAAACAAGATTGCTCGTGCGCATGGCAGTGGTAGACGAGCCCACCATGGATGGATACCTTTGGGGTGTGGACCAATGCCCGGCATTTTGTCGTATGCTGACGCATCGTTGATCACATCCAAGGGCAGCGATACTTCGATTAGCTTTTTCCTGTGCGAATCGCTAGGCATTGATGCCTCCTATGTGACCAGTGGATAATATTTCCCCTCGGTTTGCGGCAGACATCAGTTCTTTGATTGAGTAGTTGATGCTTGTAACGGCAAAATCCGGTTCTTTATGAAACGGTTTTTCAATATATTGAATATTTGTCGAATTATCACAATGAACTTCAACGATTGCCAGAATGAATTGCTCGGGTTTATTGAGGCACGTGAGAATCTCGTTCTTAGTTACCGTCACCGTTTCTGCGCCTGCTATCCTGCCTTTAACCTCGATAAATCGTAGACTGCCGCTGCCGATAACCGTGGATTCGATATCGTAGCCACACTTTTCTTTGCTCACATCGCGAGGTGAATAGCCAAGTTCAACTTCGCGCTGCATAATCGCATCCATAGCGATTTTTTCAATGCGAGCTGTTTCTCTAGCAAAAGTTGCGGCGGGGCCATCCGCTTGTCCTGTGAATTTTAGGATTACCCCAAGTGGAACGATGAGCGCGCCACCAATCACATTTGGTGGCAACGGAGAAAGTTTTCGCTCTTGTTCCAGCTCTTCCATTCTCTTCTGTAGGCGTCCTTCTAGCTCATCGGCTCGTTCTCGTGCCCGCATTGAGTTTATTTTAGGAGTCTGTCCAGCAAGTTCTTTTTGTTTCAACTCAAGAGCGCGATGATCCCAATAGCTGATTTCTTTGATCAATCGATCTTTTACGGCAGCCATAGTTTTTTCAATCAGGTGCTCTTTGCGTCGCTTAACCTCCGCAAAGTGTTCAGGCACAATTTGGCCAATCGCGTATCCAATGGCTTTCGATTCGATACTGTCATTAAGCCATGCAGCAGACAAGACTTCTGAGGAGATACCTCGCTCGTCATCAGCAAGAGGGCGGTAATCTAAGTACGGAGCGTAACCTGCATTGCGAACCTGTCCAGATGAATCGACTTCAACAAATTGGATCTGCTGAGACACGACGCGCCTGTTACCGCTTCGGTCAATCCGCGCATCTTGTATTGAATGCTCCAGGTAGAATAAGACACGAGGTTCATCGCCATAATCATTCGGGTCGACTAGGATAGTTCCTTGCTTCAGCAATGATCTGAACTTCAGCAAAGTCAAACTCATGGTCGCATCTAGAAGCGGATGCCCTGGGCATAAGAAGGCAGCCATTGGCTTACCCGGAATGTTTATTAGGTCCTTATGAAAGGTTACTCGCTGGTACTTATCCAGTACAGGGGCTCCGGTGCCAGTGACACGGTCGGTATGCTTCACAAGCTGCGGCACGCGAGTAATCTCGAAACGCTTTTGCTCACGTTCCTTTATCGTTCCGCCTAACAAGGAGAAGGCTTCCTGGAAGAAAGACGAGATGAAGTGAGGCTGCAGTTTGCGAGCCTCGGCGCGTTCCATATCTTCCTTGATTTTTCTAACTTCCGCCTGACTCATTGGATTATGGAACAAAGCATGTTCTTCAATGAGTTCTTTTAGTCGATTGTGATCGAGTGCCTGGTCGACCTGCTGTTGAAGTTTGGCTTTTACTTCGGGTCTATCACCGTTTCGTATCGCTTCAATGAGTAATTGGCGCAGCTCTGCACCTGCCAACGTTTTTCCCAGGACATCAAAAACTGCCCCTCCCAGTGCGTCTTTCTCGGTCTTAAGCTTCTCGAATAACCTTAAGAATACATCGGCTTCCCGTGTTTCTTCTGCGACCAGATTCCACAGATGGCATTCTTCGCTCTGTCCAATTCGGTGTATCCGTCCGAAACGTTGTTCTAATCTATTGGGATTCCACGGAAGGTCATAATTAACCATCAGATGGGCGCGTTGGAGGTTGATGCCCTCGCCAGCTGCGTCTGTTGCGATCATAACGAAGACATCTTTATCGTGGCTGAAAGCTTCTTGTATTTTTCGCCTGTCCTCGCGCCCAACGCCACCATGTATGGTGACAACAGCATCAGAAGTTCCGAGCAGAATACCAATTTTAGTCTCCAAATATGAGAGAGTGTCTCGGTGCTCCGTGAAGATTACAATTTTCCTGCGATTGTCATCGGCATCGACGAAGTGAGGATTGTCTTGAAACAGGTTGGATAGTTCGTCCCACTTCTTGTCGGTACCAGACTGACGCACCTTCTGTGCCAGTTGTTCGAGCCGCTTGAGAGTCGCTATCTCTGCTTCAAGTTCGGCGATAGTACGAGCGGCCGTAGCTTGGTCCACAACCTTTTCTTCAGTAGCCTCGACTTCCGCGTCCGGTGCATCATCAAGATCATCGAGGGCATCCTCAGTAAGTTCAGGAAGATCGTTGAATGTGTCAATTCGGGCTTCTACGCCGCGCTTCATGAGCTTCTCTTCGCGTAGGCGGCTCTCCAATCGTTCCTTTCTTCGTCGGAGAGATTGATAGATTGCTTCAGGAGATGATGCTAGTCGGCGTTGAAGTATTGTCAACGCGAAACCGACAGTGCCTTTTCGCCCGTCATTTTCCAATGCTTCGACGCGATTGAATTCTTCCCGAACGTAGTTTGTTACTTGTTCATAAAGAGCAGCTTCGCCGGGCGACAGCTTGTACGAAACTGTGTAGGCAAATCTCGCTGGAAACAGCGGACACCCGTCAAATTTGACTAGCTGTTCTTTGACCATTCGTCGCATCAGATCCGACGCGTCTTGCGTATGCACGCCATCTCGAAAGCGTCCTTCAAATCGATCCCCATCTAACAACGCAAGGAACAATTGAAAATCTTCGTCCTTCCCATTATGAGGCGTCGCTGTTAGCAGTAGGAAATGCCTTGTAACTTGCGAAAGTAGCTTTCCAAGCTTGTAGCGTTTGGTTTCTTTGATTTCACCGCCGAAAAACGACGCTGACATCTTGTGTGCTTCATCGCATACAATTAAGTCCCAGTCAGTGTTTCTCAGTTTGTCCTGAAGTTCGTCGTCTCGGCTGAGTTTGTCTAGTCTGCACACAACTAGACTGTTTTCAGCAAGCCAATTGCCTGTCCTAGATGCTTCGATCTTGTCATTTGTGAGGATCTCAAATGGCAATTGGAAACGTTTATCCAGCTCATCTTGCCATTGTTCCGCTAACATGCCAGGGCAAACGATTAGGCATCTTCGCAAATCCCCGCGAATGAGCAGTTCCTTTATGAACAATCCCGTCATGATTGTTTTTCCGGCACCGGGATCATCGGCGAGCAGAAACCGGAGAGGCTGCCGTTTCAGCATTTCACCGTAGACCGCTGTGATTTGGTGCGGAAGCGGATCTACGAGCGATGTGTGAACGGCAAGAAGAGGATCGAACAAGTGCGCAAGGTTTATTCTGTGTGCTTCTGACGCAAGCTTGAAATAGCCACCATCCGCATCGAAAGACCAGGGCGAGCCAGCAGTGTTTACTTCAAGCGATTCTTCTCGATCACGGAAAAGAAGTTCATTCCCGAGCCTCCCTGAATCGTCTTTATACGTCAGCTCCAACACGGACGTTCCGTGCCACTTGTTGTCAATGACAGTGACAAAGCCGTCGGGCACGATACCTTTAATTCGTGCTCCTGGGGTGAGATCTTCTAAGCGAGCCATGGTAGTTACCCAGCATGTCAAGACGGGGGCGAAACATAAGCCTATAAGGTTATCGTGTTTTGATTAAAAATTTAACCGGCGAGACCGCAAAATAGATGCAGTCCAGCTTAGAAAGGCGACCGATCAGCTACTGACTTCTTCATCATTGTTGTCCAGGGAAATCAGTTATTGGCATTAGCCGGGACCCGAAATCATAGAACCATGCCTCGGTGCCCTCGAATCGTGCACCAATTCTTTGTTTGGTTGAACTGTCAAGCGGATTCGCAATCAGAGCCTTGGCGACGATTTTTGAACCGGCATTATCCGTTGCCCAAAAGTATTCATAGCCCTGGGAGAAACAGATGTGACCTGCGCTTTTTTCTTCGCTGTACATGCGCTTCCTCCATAAAACCCCTCTACCTAATAAGACGCTTCTGGCCTCGAAAGAGTTCAATGATTGGATGAACATTTAATGTATTCTTGCTGAGTGCTCGCAAGGCTACGCCACCACAGACGGTGCCTTCTTGAAGAGCTTGAGTTCTGAAGTTATTGTTTCTTCTTTCTTTTGGTCTTGGATGTGGCTTTAGGCTTGGCTCTAGTGCTTTTGTTGTCCTCCTCAGGACTCGCGTCCGTCTCTGCTTGCCGTTTCTTTGCCTCAAACCAAGCTTCTTGAGCCTTTTGTTTTGCATGCAGTTGTACTTGCTGGTTCGTGCGTATGTACGCTTTCAACGTCGTGCGGGTATCGGTGTGGTTGAGAGCGGCGCGGACAATTGACACGTCCGCCCCTGTGTTAGCCATTGATGATGCCAAGCTTCTGCGCAAGTCGTGAAGCCACAGATCGCCCATTTCGAGCTTGTCGCGCAACGTTTCCCAAGCATTACCCGGATCTACCATGTGACCGGAAGCTCCTTTCCCGGGGAAAACCCATGGGCAATCATCGTCAATCTCCTCCGTGTCTTTCAGCAGTTGTTCACGCCCGTTGAGCACTTCCAACTCGATTGGACCGAGCGGTATTATTTGCGCGCGACGCGTCTTCGTTTTTTCTGCTGGGATGCTCCAAGCTCCGTCCTTAAGATCTAATTCGTCCCAGCGCATACTCATTACGTTTGATTTGCGCGCGCCCGTCAAAAGCGAGAGCAGAACGAAATCACGTAGTGTGCGTTCCTTCGAATGAGTCGTAGGAATCGATTCCAGCTCAGTCAGCAGCTTGCCTGCTTCTTTGTCCGAAAGGACTCTATCGCGCTCGTTCTCTGGGTAGAGCGAGACACCGGCAAACGGATTGTCTGTGCGTGAAATGAAACGAGTTTTGATGCCGAAATTGAACATCGCCCGACCAAGTTGTACAGCGCGGTTCGCGCTGCCGGGAGTCTTTTCCATTTGCGTGTGGAGGCGCGCGGCGTCTTCGTGTGAAAACTCATTTGCCTTTTTCTTGGCCAGGTTTTTCTTGGCGAACCATCGCTTGAAATTGTTCTCGTTGTCAAGCACCCGCTTTCCTCTTTTCTCCAAATGCTGCGCTTTGTAATGGTCAAAAAGCTCCTGGAGGTTAGGTGAGGACTCTCTGCGTGGCTGATCGAACACGTTTTCGCCGCGATTGAGCCGTGCGGTTAAATCAGCCGCTCGTGATTGCGCTTCGAGCATCACGTCTCTCAAAAGGGCATCTGGAAGCGAATCCTCGAACTTGCAGTCCAAGTTTAAGCCACGCCAACTACGCTCTACCGCGATGCGGAAGAAGAATGCCTTTTTGCCACCTCGTCCGACGGACACGTAAAGGTGAACGTCGGGAAGCACGGAAACATAGTGTTGCTTTAAATGATCTGGGCAGACAAGTGCCCGAATGTACTTCGCAGTGAACTTCTTGCCCGATTTTTCGCTTTCTGCCATTATCCTGCCCCCGAACTAAAACGCCTAGCGCAACGCCTAGCGTAAATCAATTATAAATCGACCAGGAAGGTTAAGTCATGGCAACTAGATTAAATCCCAAAACCGCCAACCAGCTTAGAATAATTGGGTTTGGTTATGTTTTCGGAAAACCGGTCAAAATGGAAAATTCTTGGCTCATAACCCAAAGGTCGTAAGTTCAAATCTTACCCCCGCAACCAATCTACATGAGGCTTTCGGCGATTCGTACCCGAAAGCCTTTTTGTTTCTCTATCGTTTTTCTATCGCGATCCGCAGCCAGCTTGAACGCGAAGAAACTTGAGTGCCAATTTCTTGCTCAAGGCGCTTCAGGAGCCAGACTTGGCGGACTGCCGAGGTGCCGAAAAACCCAAGCGAAGTTCGGAATCTCGCCGCCAGTGTGCGGTTTGCTCTGCCTTACCCTTTGCCTTACCAGGCACGCGGAAGAATCTAGAAACGCTTCGCAAAAAGGACCGGCTTTTTGCCTTCTATCGCAGCCTCTATCGCACTAGCCCGGCAGGCAGAATCCTGTGGTGATTTCCGCGCCTAACGCAATGCCTAACGCAATGCCTAACGCAGCGCTTGCCTAACCCATTGCCTAACCCAATCGAATTGGTCGAAAGCGGTTAAAATACTTGTCCCATGGCTATTCCAATCAAACCGAATACAGGAATAACACTTGAGCCCAGTGCGCTGAATGGCATTGCGCGGGTGATAGTCGACGACACGTCCGCGAAAATGGATCTTTCTTGGGATCGCTTCGTGAGGTTGAAACGCGCTGCTGAAGCCACGGCGCTGACAAAACCAACGACGATTTTAGATGCAGGTGGTTACGACGGTGCGATTGCTTTCTTTCTTGAAGGCGTTTCCATTGACGTTATTGACCCGGCCACGACAGGCGGATCGGTATTGGAGATTCCATCAGGTGATCGTGCCTACGATGTCGTTGTGGCTGTGGACGTGCTTGAGCACATCGAACCGAAGGATAGAGCAAAGGCGCTAAGCGAATTTGCGCGTGTTGCTCGCAAGCATGTCATTTTGAATTATCCGTGCCGGGAGTCGAAAAGCGCGCAACGATTAGCGCTCAATCTCACCAACAACTCGCTTGTTCGCGAACACGTGGAATGGGAGTTGCCGGATAGTGAGTGGGTATTAGAAGAACTGGCGAAGCACGGGTATAGAGGCACAGTAAGCCCTCATACGAGTATTGCCATCTGGCTAGGGCAGTACGTGACACTAAATCTGGTGCCAGATGCGGCAAATGAACTCAATCGACATCTTGTGGAAAACTACGCCGAAGAACCGACTACCAAGCCGCTCTACCACCTGCTTATGTGCGAGCGTGAATCATTCGGAGGGTTGAGTGATGGAGATAGATAAGGAAACCGCACGCATCCTCTCTTGCGATATGTCTATCCGTCCTCCCGATGCGGCCGGTATTTCCGAGTTAGTGCCGTACGTTCGCAGGGTGCAGCGCGAATTGGAGACCGTTACGATTTTCTTTGATGCATCTGTGGGCGAAGCGCTCAATTCGTTTGTTGAAGCAGAGCGCTTGTGCTGCGGCGGTTTGAATTGGCTGTTACAGAGGGACGAGAAGCTAATCCAATTACGAATAGCAGGCAATGAAGAGCAACTGGCGACCATAGAGAGCTGGCTTGACGTGAAATGAACATGGATGGGCTTACGCTTTATGGCTTGGCGTCGGTATCTTTGATGCTGCTCTTTTACGCTCTCGAAGGGCACTCTACCTGGTTTGTGCTAGCATTTGCGGTCTCCTGTGTTATGGCGTCGATCTATGGTTTTATGCAAGGCGCTTGGCCGTTCGGGTTGGTGGAAGCGGTTTGGTCTCTTGTCGCACTTCGTAGGTGGTGGCTACGTAGAGGTGATGAGATAACCAGCAAGCAGACAGCAAATCACTAGCCCACAAATTGGTACCTAAACTTGCCGCCAATCTAGCCTCAAGGTTTACGGGCTCATCCAGCTTGGTACGGGTTTCAGGTACGCACAGCCCCAAGCACAACAAGTTACGCTAGTTGCGATTATTGCGATCATTTTAATCTTGTGCTATACTGAGGCTATTCGGACTATGAGGACGAAAATGGCAACAATGTTAAGACAACCGGTTTTACCGTCTGAGACGGAAATTAGCCAGGCGCAGTCCTCCCTAAAGCTGTTGAAACAGGATCGCGCGGATACACATTTCGCCATCGGCAGCCCGAGCGGGCTCAAGGTTCCGCTGTCCGAAGCTGCTTTCGATTTGCTCTTAAATGTGTTGACCGAGATGTCTCGCGGCAACGCCATCCTGGTAGTGCCGATAAACGCTGAATTGACGACCCAAGAAGCAGCGGATCTGCTCAATGTTTCGCGGCCATACTTGATTAGATTGCTTGACCAGAAGAAGATTACCTTTCACATGGTTGGAAGGCATCGTCGAATTCTGTTCAAAGATTTGATGCAGTATCGACAGCAATCCAAGCGCGCGAAATTCAAAGCGATGCAGGAACTAACGGAGATGGACGAAGATCAAGGTATAGCATTGGCCGAGTAAATGGAGAAGCCGAGTCGCTACGTAGCCGTATTTGATGCTTCTGTATTGGTGCCGGGATTTCTGGCCAACTTTCTTCTGTGGCTCGCCCAGACGGATCTCTTCCAGGCGAAGTGGTCGCCGGACATTCATGCAGAATGGATTCGAAATCGCAAGAAGCGTTACGACATTGAGGTAGCGGTTTCCGAGTCCCGCCGAAATGTGATGGACGCTAAATTCCCCGAAGCATTGGTGACCGACTACGAGTCGCTCATCGACTCGCTCTCTATTGACTCCAAAGATCGCCACGTGTTAGCGGCTGCCATCAAATGTGGTGCCAACGCAATCGTCACTACAAACCTCAAGCACTTTCCTGACTCGGAATTATCGAAGTACAACGTAGTTGCGATTCATCAGGACGATTTCGTGCTCGATCAGATCGGGCTTACAGCAGACAGCGCCCGCATCATCGCTACGGCAATTGTCGCTCACAAAAAGAGCTTGCGCAAATCGCGCACAATTTGGAAACAGTACTTCGAAGTCATGTCGAAGCCGGGAGTGGGATTGCAGAACACGCATGCCGAAGTATCGAGCGCGGACTTCAGGCGTTTGATAGCTGATGTTATCCACCAAGGAGATTGGCTCCCTGACTAAACGTCATGATATGATGAGTGTCATGAAAGTTCGTCTGAATATATTAACGACCGTCAAAACGCTGCCAGCCAATAAGGGCTAGGAAGTAGCGTCGTCGTGTTTTAAGACTGGACCAAACTTTTTCCACTCCAACTTAGCCGACGAAGCTGCTTAGAACAGCATCATTACGTGTGCGGTCAAGAGGGAGAGAAATGTCTATCTGGTTCACGTCCGACCATCATTTTGGACACGCTAACATCATCAAATACTGCGAACGCCCGTTTAACTCAGTCGGGCACATGAACACTTCCATGATCGGCTCGTGGAACGGAGTCGTTGCGCCCGAGGACACCGTATACTACCTGGGCGATTTCGCGATGCAACCCCATGTGGTGGCAGACATTTTGTCTCAGTTGAATGGCAAGAAGCTTCTCATGGCAGGAAACCACGACCGTTGTCACCCGAAAATCGGCAGCCCAAGTAAGTGGCTCCAGGCATATATTGATGCAGGGTTCGAGTCTGTGCATGTCGACATGCAAATGGAGATCGCTGGCGAGACTGTTCTGTTGCACCACTTTCCCTATCGTGCAGAAACAGAGCCAAAACAGAAGTACTACGGTCAGCGCCCTGTCGACAGTGGGGGCTGGCTGATTCATGGGCACGTTCACAATCGATGGAAACTTTCTGGGCGGCAAATCAATGTCAGTGTTGAGAACTGGAATTTCGAACCGGTCGCGCTAGAAGCGATTGCCGCTATCATCGAGGCCGGCCCTCAGCTGGCAGCGGAGGGGCGATCCTACGATTGACCGGGCCGAAAGAGCTTGGCGTCACTGATGGAATCGACAAAATGTCGGGAAAAATGTCGGGATTCGATTTTCTTACCGATTCAAGGCATTTTTCCCGATCTTGGCGACTTACAACTTCTAGTAAAGAGGTGGGACTCCCGGAGGAGTCTCCACCTTGAAAGTTCGGTTATTGAGAGCGGATCAACGCGTGTCCCAGTTCAGCGTCAATCTGTGCGGACAGGGAACCAATAATCGAATCGCAAGCTGCGTAGTTAGCGCCTTCCACCGTAGGTCTGAAATCCATTTGAATGATTGTTGTTCCGCGTTCGGTCGGACGTACTTGTATTTCGACTGCAAGGAAGCGCTGTAGACGCTCCTTTCGAGAGTGGATGTTTCCGCGGGCGTCGCCTTCGATGCGGGTGAATTCATCCATGAAGCGCAGGTTTGCTGTGATTCGACCGGACTGGGTGTCGGCGGTGACCACATGCCACTTGTCGCCATAATTGTAGGAGACTTCGGCGAGGTAGTCGCGGACTTTTGCAAAAGCCAGCTTTGCGGAGATGTTGTATTCGCGCGGCGCCGGGTGCAGGAAGTTTGATCGCTCTTGCGCGGCGAGCTTGAAGAGTGGAGCAGCAGCCAGGAAGCCGAGTACAAGTCCCGGCAATATGCCTACTCCTGGATCGTGAGTTAGTTCGTTCGTTACTGCTCCAGTAAAGAGGAACACAAAAATTCCGATTGCTATCGCTATGATGGCCATACGTCATCGACCTCCGGTGAATTGTCTTGTTGCTGTGAATACGAGGATTGGTCTTCGTGCGGGCGATCCTCGTGAGTGTTGCCCGCAGATGAATTGCGATTGCGATAATCGCGGTCGTTATTGCCGCCTCGGTTGTCGCGCTTTCTGTCGTCTCGACCGTTGTTGCGATCTTTGTTTTTGCGGTTTCTGCTGGTTCCGCCAGATTGATTTTCGGTGGCGTTGTTTGTCGCTTGTTGTTGGGGTTGCTGCTCGTTTGTTCTTCCTCGTCTGCGGACGTGCTCTGTGATTTCGTGAGCGGGACGTTCCGGTGGAGGGTATGCCATTGCATGCTCGTATGCATACGGCGTGGTGAGCGGGAGCTTGAGCGGCCAAGTGTCGTTCGTGAAAGCGATTACTTCGCCGCTGAGATTTATCAGTTCGTCCGGCGTAGCGAGTGCTCGACCTTGAATGAACTCGTGAACTCGACCGGTATCATTGACGGTGACTTCTTCGATTGTCGTTCTTCCGAGCGCTTCGCTAAGGGCGCGCGCTTCGCGGAAGTTCTTCTGTCTGAAGTAAATTTGGGTTGCCGGTTGATCGAAGATTATCTGTGCCTCCTTCTGTGAATAGACTCGTTCGAGCTGGAAGTAATTTTGGAATCCGAGCACGAGACTTATCTTGGCTTTTCTGACGATTGACAGGACATTGGCTATGTTGGCTATCTTTCCGAAGTTGGTGAATTCATCGAGGAACATTGCCGTTGGATACTTCATTGTCGCTTTGGTGTCGAGCAAGTAATCGAGAAGGAAATTCACCAGCAGGGAGCCGATCAACTTGCTATCGCGCGATCTGCTCGGCACTGCTATGTAGAAGGTGAACAACTGATTTCTCAGCTCTTCGAAGTCGATGTCGGTCTTTTCTGTTAGTGCTACGAGCTGGTCGGTTATCCATGGATTGAGCTTTGTCATCAGCCCCGACAGCACGCCGAATCTGAAATTTTCTGACGTTGATCCGAGCCAGCCCTCAAATTCCATTTGCGCAAGTTCCGATTTGCTTTTTGCCAACGTCTCCCGGACTCGGTTGATTCCAGAGAGGAGCAGCCATCTGATTGCTCCGATGTGGCCCATCTCCGGTTCAGCTGCTGCGGCGTGCAATATGAGAGACACAAGCAATTGCTTTTCTGATCGGTCCCACGTTGGGTCGACTCGTTGTTCCTCGCCGCTGCCGTTCATGATGATCAGGTCGGCGAGCTTTTCAGCTTCTTTCGCTTTCTCCAGTTGCGGTGCCATCCTTACTCGGTCAACGGGATTGATTCGCGTTGATGACATATCCGCTGGATTGAACGAGTAGATTCGGTGACCGGCTTGCTTCCTCCAGCCAGAGGTGAGCGTGTATAACTCGCCCGGCTCATATCCGGGCGTTGCCTCGGTGACGATCATGTTGGTTCCGAGTCGTTCCATCAGATTCGGGATGAAGAATCCTCTGGACTTACCAACTCCGGTTCGTCCGCATACAATCGCGTGCGCGTTGGTCACCAGCTCCGGCACCGAGATGTACTCTTTGTTCTGCGTCTTGCCGATGATTAACCGAGTTGCTTCGGGCTTGTTCGTGATGTATCCAGCTTTGCGAAGTTCATTTTCATCACCCCAGGTCGCGCCACCATGGATGGTGGATTTTGATTTCGTAGCCGAGACGCGTTTTGCGCGCTGAGCATCTTCTTGCAGTTTCACGATGACTTGTTCGCAGCGGCGTCGGCAATCTTCCTGAGTACCGCCTCCTTTCTTCTCTGAGATTTCAACGTCGACCAGGGAGCCTCCAGTTGATGTCTCTGACCAGCGGAGAACGACTCTATACTCGTGCCTCCACCAATCTCTTCCGACCTGCTCGTCCAGTCTTTCTACGGCAAGTATTTGATCGAGTTGCTTGCTCGCTCTGGATACCTGGTATCCGAGTCTGTCCAGAACGTTTACTGCGAGTACCGGTAATTCTTTTGGCGTCGTGTCTACGATGCCCATGTCTTGTGCTGTTGTTTGCATATTGCTTACTCCATAAAGTCAAGATCGCGGTCGCGTTTTCTCTCTTCGATTTCTCGCTCTTTCCGCGCATCTTTGCGTGTGTTTTTGTTGTCGTCTATGGCATCATCAATCTTCTCGATGATCTCTTCGTCGGCTGCCTTCTGATCCGGATTGCCGCGTGTACGCTGTTTCGCTTCAACGTCTCGCTTCGCATCTTCCAAATCGTCTCGATTCTCTTTGAGACGGTCCCGTTGATCGGTAAGTGGAATCCATCGAACTAGCTCCGCTGCGATGGCTGCTTCAGTCAGGAAGAGTCCCATGATCGGATTTCTCATCATTTCCTGCTGAAGTGGCGAGACATATCGATTTGCCGCTGGGGAATTTCGCGCTTCATCTCTTGCTGTTTGTGATGCTTTGGCGCTGCTTAGCTGCCGATCTATTTCGCCTGAGAATCTGGCGCGATCTTTCTGTTCAATCCATCTCGCCAGGCGTTTGTAATCCTCCTTTGGCAGCCTGAGCGATTTGTCATTGTTGTCATGCAGATGGCGGCGAAGACCTGCCAATCGTTCGTAGCCGTCGTCTTTTGAAAAACGCTGTCCTAGATACTCGAAGGAATCTTTTGGATCGCGCGGCTGGTCCTTGTTCCACTGCTGATACGGTTCGAGTTGCTCTCTGACAATTTTCTTGTGCAACCAGGGAAGCTCCTCGCCATTTCTGATTCGCTCTTGCCGCTCCTTTTCTAATAGTTGGCGGCGTTCATCTGAGCGTTGACGGTGTTTCTCTTGTCTTACCAGCTCTGCCATCCGGCAGTCTGAGTATTGAGTTCGTTCAAGGTACCGGTCGCCAAATTCTTTCAGTCGGTTGTAATCGTTCTTGTCGAAACGCACGAACCGTCGTGTCCGTCCGATGCTTCACGTGGTAGCGGAAAGATCGGCGATCTGATTTCCTAAGAGCATGTCCAGCTGAGGGCTTATGGTCCTTGAGGTGGTGACCAGTTCTGGGGAAGCAGTTGTTGAAGTTCGGTTGTTTTCAATTCATTGATGCGCGCCAGAACATCGGCGTACCAGTCGACGGGATTGATTCCGTTGCGTTTTGCCGTGCCGATAAAGGAGAGATGAGTGGCGATGGCTTTAGCGCCTGCATCGGAGCCGGCAAACAGAGAATTCTTCCTTACAAGAACCCAGCATTTGATTGCGCGCTCGGCCTCGTTGTTGTCGATTGCAATATCGGGGTTTTTGAGAAATCTAGTCAGCGCACGCCAGTGCTTGAGGGTGTAGCCGATTGCCTTCATCAGCTCGTGAGTTGGATGGAATTTGACCTTTGCGCTGACGATGATTTTTCGAAGGAGCTTGATGAGTGGCTTCGAGTTCCGGCGTCGCATCGCCAGTCTGAAAGCTGGCGGCTTGTTCTTAATGTCCCGTTCAATTTGGTACAGCTGTGCGTACACATCGAGAACCGCGCTGCGAACGTTCTGCTCGGTGAACTCGGCTTCAAAGTATTTGCGCCGCGAGTGAGCGTTGCAGCCGGCTTCTGTTCTCCTCCCATCGAGGTACAGGGCATCGAATCCGCCGGCAGCGTCAGCTTGAACAATGCCAGCAAAATCTGCAAGAAATGCCAAGTTCTTCTCAAAGGAAAGGTCCGGCGAAAAGTCGAACATGTTCACAGGGTGTGCGGAGTCGCCGATGTATGTCGTGATTTTTCCTTTGCGAATGTTGTTTTTGTGGTTGCGGTCTTGAATCTTGATGGACGAGTCGTCGGTCTTGATGATTGCGGAGGCGAGCAGATCTTGCTTCATCAGGTCGTACAGAAGAGAAAGCGTGTCGGCTGTTGCCTGCATCCAGTCGCTTTGAGTCGAACGAGGAAGATCAACATTGTGGCGAGCAAAAATCTTTTCTTGACGGTTGTTCGGCAGTCCGTCGTCGAGCTTGCCGACGATGATTTCACCAAGAAGTCTTGGTCCGGCGTAGCTGCCAGGAATGGGTGCGCAGGGTTTTTCGGCAGTAATGATGTACTGCTTGCAGCGGGGGCAAGATCGGGTTTCTTGCAAGTGGTCGAGTACTTTGAGGCTGGCGCTGACCATTTCGAGTTGATGGGTGAGAAGATTGCTGACGAAGACTGTTTCGACGGAGCAATCCGGACAAACGGCTGCATCAGATTTGATGAAGTGCTCTACAGGCTGATGTGGAAGATTTTTGGCATTTTCAAGAATGTGCTTGATGCCGGTGGAAGAGTCCTTTTGATGCCCATCGGGTATGCGGTCTCTCGGCTGCAGCAGCGCAGGTCGAGGATTATGCTTTTCTGTCTTACTTCCGTAGTCGCGCTTGTTGCGCTTTTTCGATTGAGCGATCAGGACATCGAGCTTGGCTTGCAATTCTTTGAGAAGCTGGCGCATTTCTTCATTACCGTCGAGCGCTTGTTGAAGCTGCCGCTGCAAGTTCTCAATGAGCTTGGTGAGGCGTTTGATTTCGGATTGTGCTTCAACGTAGTCTTTTTTCAGCCGAACAAGCTCTTCGTCCATCATGCACCGCTAGTGGTATCAAGTTAATGATATCACTATACGAAGTAGTGTCTTAAGTTAACGGTTGACGATGCCACCATATTTAATGCCTGTGTTTTGAGAGCGAGCGTCTGAAAAAGTACTATTATGTTTCATCGCCAAATTTATGAAAGGAGCACAGGCTCACGCTTTTCGTTTGGCTTCTCCTGTTGTGACCCCTTTTGGGGTGTCTTTTCGCTTTGATTTCGGCTGTCTCGATGATAGCGTTTTAAACGCTTTACGGAACTAGTGTCGATACCTTCCAGAAGCATTGCAAATTGTCGGCGCTCAATCGCTACTGGAGCATATTCGCCATTGACGAAACGAACGTCTGGAAATTTAAACGTGCCAACCTCCAGTCGTTTTGCGAAGATCGCAAACCCGTCGCCGTCCCACCAGAGCACTTTAATGAAGTTGCCGCTCTTGCTTCGAAAAAGGAACAATGCACCGGAAAAGGGATCTTGTCCAATCAGCGATTGAACGAGTGCGAACAAGCCATCAAAGCTGCGTCGCATGTCGATGGGTTTCGTGCAGACGAAGATCTTTACTGCCGGTGACACGTTGAACATTATGGATTCTCCAGAGCTGCGATCACAGACGACAAGAAATCGAGAGAGCCTCCAGGGGCTAATCGCAGTGTTATGCCGCTGGGCAGGACCACCTCCAGCTCCGCTGCGTTTGATTCTGCCTTGGCTTTTTTGCGCGTGACTCGGTCCACGACTTGCACTTCTGCAAATCCGATCGATGGTTCAGTCGGTGCTGCGGCTTTTGGGCGCAGCTCAGAAGCCCTTGCTTTAGGTTTTTCGCTATCGGGGCGAATTTGCACAGTGTTGGCATTCAAGAAGCGATCCAAATCGGCTCGGCGATATTTGATTAGCCGGCCAACTTGTATGACTGGAATATCGACGCGCTGGTTGCACTTCCAGACAGCAAGCGTCTGCTCCGCCACGCCCAGATACTTCGCCGCTTCGCGCCGGCTCAACAAATCCGAGCCGGCCGCCTTCAGTCTAGCGTCCTTGCGCACGCCAATTCCTCCTGGTTTAGCGCCAACCCGCGCGCCTCAAAATCAGCGCTTCGATTGACGCTTTCTAGCAAACCACGGCGCTCAAGCAACCGCTACCACGTGAAGCATCGGACGGACACGACAAAGGGCTTTGGCATATGCTTTTTTGCAGGGAATGCCGCAAAATACAAAACAGCACTGAAAAAGTTGCCTCGGGTATCCTCGCACTTTTTTTAGCGAATGCCACAAAACACAGTCACAGCAAGAGATACAGGTCCAGGGCGCTCACCTGCTTTATCCTGCCTTCCGCAGTTCTGCGTCGGCCGGCAGTATTCGGTTTCGCCCGACAGCAAATTCGGCGTTCGCATTTGGGATTCGGTACGAAAGCAACTGCAGGAAGAAGCAGTCCTTTTTGCGAACAGTCACTCTATTGGACCTTTGCAGGCATTGCGCGTCTATTTTGCAGAACTAATCAGGTTGCGTTTCGCAGAAAGAAAGTAAATGGGGCTTGCTACAATCAAAGAAAACAGAGCCAGCACTCCAGCATAAATAGTAATCGACAGAATGGTTTTGCAAATCACTGAAACAGACGGCGAAGTAAGGACAGCTAACGTCAAAGAAGCCAAAGCGAATGTCCCGAATGGAAGGAGTGAACAGGTTGTAACTGTGAGATTGAATATGCACAAAAAAATCTTTTGAAAATGCGAAGCGCTGGTGCGATACCATATGCCAAGACTAGTCTGTTTTGAAAGCACCAAAAGTGTGGCCCAGCAAAAAAGGTTAAAGAACGGCAATATCGATTCCATCTGTTTCAAACTTGGGTAAACATCCGCCTTGGATATCATAATTGACCAGGCTGATACTACCGCGCACCAGACGCCAATGTAAGCAACGTTTACTACGGTTACATGGGACTTCCTTTCCTTTGGTTCAATTTGGATGACGGAAGAGTCCATTCAACGCTTTCCAACCTCGAATTTTTTATCACCAGGCAGAACTGCCTCCTGAGCACCAAGTGCCGCATCCCATCACTTTGATTATACCGAATCCCGCACCTACAGGGTCGGAAGATGAGGCTGCAAGATAACAAATTCCATGTCTGGCCCAAACCCCCGTACCGTGGGAAGCCTCGCATTGCAGGCATCCGCGAATCTTTTGCGCCCATGCGCTATCGCCCATACACCTGCAAACGCATGTCTCAGATGCTCCAAGGAATGTGGTCCCACTTGGGCCGCCGTAACTCTGACATGCAGGTGAATCGGAAGGCTCAGGAGGAGCATTTTCGCAGCACTTCGTAAGGCCTAAGGGATCATAAAAGTTGATTGGATTATTGAAACAATACGCATACAGATTAGGCCCTGATACTCGCTCAGTCGTGTCCGTCCGTTAATTCACGTCATTGTCGAAAGGGCGCGTGCCTGGTTTGATTGGTAGCAACGGCGGGTCAGTGGCTCGAACCCAGAATCGGATTCGTCGGATTGGAG
>Ga0268299_1001105_pt1 | contig 56449 bp, 49 predicted proteins | sample NOBtaG_FD_193484 | JGI IMG/M metagenome (GOLD analysis project Ga0268299, IMG submission 193484) | Activated sludge microbial communities from bioreactor in Nijmegen, Gelderland, Netherland - NOB reactor | ecosystem: Engineered > Bioreactor > Aerobic > Activated sludge | place: Netherlands... | reverse complement strand
GGAAATCGTCGACTGATAAGCGAAATCGACTTCTTGCACGCGGGAATAGAAGCGAGAGAATGACGAACGAACCCACTCCAGGCGTTCCTCGTGAGTTTCAGGCGGGAGAATTTCCCGCAAATCAGTCTTGAAAACGAGCGTCGGTTGCCCATCTTTATCAGAGCGAATGCTGAGACCTGCATCTAACATATTCATCACCTAAGCCGGAAAATAGAGGCGCCAAAATCCGCCGAAGGCGACAGGGCCTATGGCATGGGAACTTCCGGCACCAATAGTGAAAGTTGTCTAATTCTATCGCATAAAGTCCCAGCCAAATCGCTTGGCATCCAAGGGTTTTAACCGCCTCCCCCAAATTCAGCTCCACAACCTGTCTAGAAGGCGGCGCTAACGGGAACATAAGCTTGTGGGTAAGCCAATTTCTTTCAGCGTATCGACGCCATTTCAAAATGTTCGGTCCCTTATCCGGAGAGCAAACGGATTTGACGGATACCCAAACTTCGTTTCACTCGCGCAACTCCATTGTGCCGGGCACGATTCTTCTTGAAAGATACGAAGTCGTTAAACTGCTGGGCAGCGGCGGCATGGGCAGTGTCTATCATGTCCAGCACGTGCATCTCAAATCGAATTACGCGCTCAAGCTTCTCGATGCCCATTCCAGCGCGTCCAACTGGCGCCGTTTCGAAAATGAAGCCCGGGCAGCCAATCGGCTGGATCATCCCAATTTGATCAAGGTCCATGACTCCGGCCTTCTGCCTGATGGTCAGCCATTTTTCGTTATGGATATGGTGCCGGGAATCACACTTTCAGAATTGCTCAAAAAGAAAGGCAGACTGGAAGTCGTGCCTGCACTCAACATTTTTATTCAAGTCGGATTTGCACTTGCATATGCGCACGAAAACGGCGTTATCCATAGAGACTTGAAACCCAGCAACATAATGCTCGTAGAAAACTCGAGCGGCAGCATGTTTTCCAGCGTCAAAGTTGTGGACCTCGGAATTGCAAAACTCACCGGGGTGGATGAGTTCAACCAGCAGACCCTGACCAAGACCGGTGAGATATTCGGCAGCCCGCTCTACATGAGCCCAGAGCAATGTCTTGGTATTCCCGTTGATCAACGTGCAGACCTTTACTCTTTCGGTTGCGTCATGTACGAAACACTCACCGGTGCACCACCGGTGATGGGCGAAAATGCATTGTCCACCATGATGAAACATCAAACCGAAAAGCCGTTGAGCCTTCGAGAAGCCTCGATGGGAATTGTTTTTCCAACGGCAATCGAGCAGCTCGTTGCTAAATTGCTCGAAAAAGATCCGAACAATAGATTTCCCAACGCGCAGCTTTTAACTGCCAGTCTGGTCAATATTCAACAAGAGATGCAAGAGAAGAAAGCCGATGATGCAGCGTCGGTCGTTCAATCAGTACTGAACGAAAAGAGCGTTTCCACAATTTTCAGCACACGCAATATTATTGCCACCATCCTTGTTCTTTTCGCTTACGCAATGGGTTTTCTGACCGGGCATCTTACTATTCAGACGAAATTAAAAGCTGCCTCAGACGCAGCAGAAAGGAAGAATGAAAAGCCAACGGATGAAGTAACACTGGCAGTACCGCAAGAAACAAGTCATTTGCTGGACGGTGAAGCAAGAGCCGGCGAGGACCCGTATCTGGGCACTGGTCGTGCTCCCTTCAGCAAGAGAATAAGCGATACCGAAGTGGAGTTCACTTTTCCTACTCAATTTACAATCGGAAAAATCGCCTCTGCCAGTCGTTTCACTCATGAGCGAGATTATGTTCCAGCCAGAGGAAAGGTCAGATTGCCCGCTGGATTGTTCGTCTTTAAAGCCAATAAAGAGTTGTACATGTACCCCAATCTGATGGAAAAATTCCGTCCCAGGGAATTGAGCCAGTTGTCGCTCAAAGAATGCGTCGGCGACAGCAGCATATTGCTGGCCAATCTCGAACAGCAAACGAATCTCGTCTCTCTCAATCTTGCCGGTACCCCGCTTCGAGACGATCAGTTCGAAAAGATAAAGAAGATGCCTAAATTAGAACAGCTCTGGCTAACAAGCACAGGCACATCGGCTGCGGCACTTATTAAACTGCCGAGGCTAAGAGATCTTGTCATACTCGATGTAACCGAAATGCCGAATGCGAGGCTGGTTCTAAATGCGCTACGCGGGACGAAAGCTCTCACTTTGCTCAGACTGAAAAAGTGCGACATCAAGCCGGAAGATTTACGGATTGTCAGCAGCTTTTCAAACCTCACATACTTGGATGTCTGCGGCAACCAAAGCGTCAACGACAAAGCCGTAAATCAACTGCTTCCTCTGAAACACTTGTCGTATTTCAATATGGAATGTTGTCCAATCACGCCGGCAGTCGCAAAAACAGTCTCGAAGATGCCTGTAAAAACACTGCATGTCGATTCGCAAACATTAGACCCAGAGAGTGTGGCGCAACTAGAGGCAGCGCTGCCGGGTGTCAATGTCATTGCGCAACAGACAAGAGAAAGTGAAATGCAAACCATGATGAAAGATATTGGCGATATCGAATGAGCCCTAACACGCCAGATACTTCAAATGATTTCGCAAAGCCACCTTCGAACGCGGCAGGACATATAGTTTACGAAAAAGGAAAGATACTTGTCGATCGATTCAGAATCAACGAGCTGCTTGGACAAGGAGGCATGGGCAGTGTTTACAAAGTAGATGACATGGAGACTGGAGCAACAGTCGCTCTCAAATATCTCCACAAACAGCAAACTAACGACGCCTCCTGGCGTCGCTTCGACATGGAAGCAAGAACAGCAAACAAACTCGATCACCCCAACTTGATCAAGGTGCATGAAACAGGTCTTATGCCTGATGGACAGCCATTTTTCGTCATGGATCTGGTGGAGGGAGAAGCGCTTGCAGATTTATTGAAAGAGAGAGGCCGACTCACACTGGATAAAGCACTGAAAATATTCATTCAGGTCGGATTCGCGCTGAGCTATGCACACTCCAACGGCGTCATTCATCGTGACATAAAGCCGAGCAACATCATGCTGCAGCACACTGATGATGGCGAGACTATCGGCTCGATTGTCAAAGTCGTCGACTTTGGAATCGCCAAACTGATGGGGCAAGACGAATTCAACCAGCAGACCCTCACACGCACAGGCGAAATCTTCGGCAGCCCGCTCTACATGAGTCCCGAGCAATGCACCGGCAGCGGCATAGACCACCGCAGCGATCTTTATTCACTCGGGTGCGTAATGTACGAGGCGCTCACCGGCGCACCACCCCTGGTGGGAGAGAATGCATTGTCAACCATGATGAAGCATCAATCCGAAACAGCCCTGACGCTGAAAGAAGCGTCGCTGGGCATCGACTTTCCAGAGAAGATCGAGCAAATCGTAGCGGCACTGCTGGAAAAGGATATCAACCGCAGATATCAATCTGCTCAATTGCTTACCGCCGATCTGGTCAATTTCGAAGCCTCACCAGAGAGCGCCTCCGTCTCAGCAGCGCAGGCAAAACCGAAACACCAACCAACTCAGCCTAACTCCCATCTGCAGACGGCAATATACACTTTCATTTGCGTAGCCGTCTTTGCCTCAGGCATAGGCATTGGATTTTTGATTCCCCATGAAAAACAAAAAAACTATTCACTGGTGCGAGAAGTGTTGTTCTCGGAAAACATCAAACGTGATCCGTTCAGCAAGCAGGCAGAGAACGAAGGCATAGAGAACACCGATAAACTTCTCATCGGTCCATATGTGACCTACGCGCAACAAAACCTGGCAAAAATGGAAAAAGACAACTCTTACTTTTCCACAGTTGATAAAGCTGCAAACTTGAGGAAGTTTAACTTTCCCAGGTTCAAAATCGGAATGATTGGTGAGATTAACGTGTGCAACCTGAAAGCCTCCGGGGAGGTTAGCTTACCCTTAAATACGCAAATCGAATTCTGTCCAACCGACATATTCAAGAGACATCCGCGCCTTTTTAAACGTTTCAGAGGCGACGATTTGAGAGCATTGAATCTTTCGGCAAAACGAGCAGATTTGGACAAAGACTTTCTCGATTTTGCCGACGTTAATAAGGTTCTCGAGAATTGCACGCATATGAAACAACTTGAAGCAATCAACCTCGATGACTCTGATTTGAACAGCAACGGTTTGAGATATTTGGATGGATTTTCCAAAATTAAGGCGTTGTGTTTGGCGCGCTGCGCTCTTCCCACCGAAGAAATCGCCAAATACAAATATCTCAAGCAACTTTCTTTTTTAAAGCTGATTACATCCACCAAAATCACCCCGGTGCTGGAGAAGCTCCGTGATTCAAAAGCGATTCTGGTGCTAGTTCTGAACAAATCGTACTTCGACGACAACGATGCGCGCCTGCTCGGCGAGATAAAACAACTTCGTTCACTGGAAATCAGAGCAACAAGAATCACAGATGAGGCGATAAAAGTTTTGCCCGCAAATCTCGTCGAATTGAACGTCGAGTCTTGCAAAATTACTCCCGCAAGCATCGACAGTTTTTCACGCTATAAGCAACTCCGGCATTTGCAGATAAATACGAAGACTTTTTCACCGGAGGATCTGCAACGACTCAAAAAAAATGTTCCCTTGGCACAGTTAACCAGCGAGCAGGAAAGCTGACATTGCTTTATGAATCAGGATGACAAAGAACTAAAAAGAGCAAAAACCGATCTGAGCGATCAGGAATCTACCATGCTTGTCGGTGGTGCGCCTCATGTCATCGACACTGGGATGATTATTCTCAGAAAATACAGAGTCCTGCAATTGCTTGGCACCGGTGGAATGGGCAGCGTTTATAAAGTCGTGCACATCGAATCGAATCTGGAGTATGCAATCAAGTTTTTAAATAAACAGCAAACCAATGATGCAGCGATTAGACGTTTTGAAATAGAAGCAAGGGCGGCCAACAAACTAGATCATCCTAATTTGATAAAAGTGCACGAATCCGGTTTGCTTCCTGATGGGCAGCCATTTTTCGTCATGGATCTTGTAGAGGGGGAGTCGCTTGCGGATCTTCTGCGCAGGCACGGTCGACTGTCGGTCGACAAAGCCACCAAGATCTTCATTCAAGTCGGATTTGCACTCAGCTACGCTCATTCCAATGGAGTGATACATAGAGACGTAAAACCGAGCAACATAATGGTCCAGTCTTTAGATTCGGACACGATGCTCGGCACGGTTGTGAAAGTCGTCGACTTCGGTATTGCAAAGTTGACAGGACAGGACGAATTCAGTCAGCAAACCCTGACGAGAACCGGCGAAATCTTCGGCAGCCCACTCTACATGAGTCCGGAGCAATGCATGGGCAGCGGCGTCGATCATCGCTCCGACCTTTATTCGCTCGGCTGTGTTTTCTACGAAGCGCTGACGGGAGCACCACCCCTGGTGGGCGATACGGCCCTCTCAACAATGTTGAAACATCAAGGAGAAAAAGCTCTTTCATTGAAGGAAGCTTCGATGGGAATCGAATTTCCGGAACAGCTCGAGCATATTGTTGCTCGGCTTCTGGCAAAAGACGTCGAGGATCGTTATCAATCCGCGCAATTGCTAACAACCGACCTGGTCTCATTTGATTGCGGACAGGCAAGCAAGATCAGCCCTCCACAAGCGAAAACACAATTTATTCCTCGCCCTCAACAATCGACCTCAATAAGCATAGAAATTAAGGCATTAGGCATTCTGGTCATTTTTCTTTGCGGATTGCCCATCGGCTATTTCATTCCTCGAGCCGAAACGGCGGCCCCTTCTGCTGTTAGTTTGCCCCCTACTTTCAAGCCTGCCGAAATCGACAAAATGCTGACTGCTTTGGCAAAAACTCCTGGATATTTTTCGCAGCTCGGTCCAGGTAAAAACGAGCGAACCTTTATCTTTCCCGATTTTAGCGTCGGCAAAATTTCATTCATGAAAAGTGCTTCCGTGGTGGCACGAGGAAAACTGCCTAGCGGTCCAGGGTTTAAAGGCGCACTCTTTGCACCCAGTCCGGAATTTCGAAAGCATCCGGAATTGCTGGATAAATTTAGAGAAGATGACTTGCATACGCTGGTCCTCTCCTCCCCGCTATCCGCGACTTCGTTCTTCGAATTTTCGATAGATGTAAACGAGCCTCTACTGCACGGATTGAGAATAAAGAGTTTGCATACTGTCGATATTACAAATTCCAGGATCAATTCGGAGACTTTGAAAAAACTCGACACTCTGCCGAAGCTGAAATGTCTCAAGCTTTGGAAATCGGGGATAAACGGCTCAGTTCTTGCTCGGTTGAAAGTGATACCACAGTTGGAAGTTCTCTGCGCAGATGAATTGCGCGGTTTCACGCCCGCGATTAAGAAAATTGCTGAAAGTCAAAAAATGAAATACTTAGTTCTGCGTAACAGTGAAATAGGTTTGGAGCAAATGCAAACGCTTTCAAAATGCCACTCTATTCGCAGCCTGGATATCAAAGAAAATCAAGAAGTGACTGATGAATGTATCGCTTTCGTGCCCAAAGCAGTTCGTAATCTGTGCATCATTGGATGCTCAATCACCCCTAAGTGCATTCCTGCGCTGACAAAACTAAAAGATTTGCAGAGTTTGCAGATATCGCTGAACGGCTGGTCAAATGAAGATCTGCAAAGGCTCAGAAACGCACTGCCAGAGACAGTCATCCGTCCTTGATTGTGCTTGTTTCTAGCTTTGTTTTTGAGTAACTGGTTTGCACGTACTCATCGACGAGCTTGATAAAATCGTTCGCCAAATTCGGTCCGCAAAGAGTTGTTCTGTGCTCACCGTCGATGTACACAGGAGCACGCGGTTCTTCACCAGTGCCGGGCAAAGATATGCCTATATCGGCGTGACGCGACTCACCAGGACCATTGACGATGCAGCCCATGACGGCAACTTTCAAATCTTTTGCGTCCGGATACAATTGCTGCCATTGTTGTCGCCTGGTCGACAAATGCTCTTCGATTTCTTTTGCCAATTCTTGAAAAACTGTACTGGTGGTCCTGCCGCAACCTGGGCAGGCTGTGACTTGCGGCTTAAATGCACGAATTTTCAAAGACTGAAGAATTTGCTGGCAAACAAAAACTTCCTGAGTTCGTTTTTCACCAGGTTCGGGTGTAAGACTGACGCGAATAGTGTCTCCGATGCCTTCGAAAAGCAGAACCGATAGAGCCGCGCTGGAAGCGACCATGCCTTTCATCGACATGCCTGCTTCAGTCAGTCCGAGGTGCAAAGCATGATTGCTGCGCGAGGCAAGACGTCGATAAACTTCAATGAGATCCGGTACTTCCGAAACTTTTGCACTGAGCACGATGCGATCTTTGGAAAGTCCGTATTCAACGGCCTTTGCTGCTGACTGTACGGCACTTTCCACAATTGCTTCTATGAGAACCTCGTGCGCTTCTTTGGGATCTGCAAGAGCAGCATTGTCATCCATCATGCGCTTCAGCAAGTCTTGATCGAGAGATCCCCAATTGACTCCGATGCGCACCGGTTTATTCCATTTAATCGCGCAATCGATCATGGCTTTGAAGTTTTCATCGTGCTTTTCGCCGCGTCCGACATTGCCCGGATTGATTCGATATTTCGCAAGCAAACGCGCGCAGTCCGTGAATTCCGAAAGCAAAATATGCCCGTTGTAATGGAAGTCACCGACCAGAGGAACATCCACGCCGAGTTTCTCGAGTCTCGATACAATCGCAGGAACTTGTTGTGCCGCTTCGCGAGTATTGACGGTAATACGCACAATCTCCGAGCCGGCATCATAGAGTTCTTTAATTTGATCGGCGGTGGCGACCGGATCTTCAGTCGGCGTATTGGTCATCGACTGGACAAGCACAGGCGCGTCACCGCCTATGAATTGATTGCCTACCTGCACCTTTATGGTTTTTCTTTTCTCTCGACTCATCTGATTGGTCAGTCCGAATCTCTAAAAGCCCGAGATTCACGATATCACAACCTCAATTTTGTAACCTGAGGTCTCTCATATCGGCGGATAAAACGCTCTCTAATTCAGTGTTTAGGGTATTTTGCTTTGCTTCACTTTGTGCTAGATGCTCTTCCATAGCTCGGGGTGGTGCTCTCGAACGCTGTAAACAGCATTCTTTTTCAAACCAGGTCCAACAATGAGATGATCCATCAAAGTCACCCCCAAAAGCTTTCCCGCCTGTAAGAGCTGCTCTGTTGTCTCCAGGTCTTCGCGGCTGGGAACCACTTTCGATCCGGACGGGTGATTGTGACAAACAATAAGCGCATAGCTGTTGGCAAGAAGCGCGGCTTTGAACACTTCTCTGGGATGAACCAGAGATGCGGAAAGTGAGCCGTGCGAAACTTCATGCAGCCCGAGGACCTCATGCCTGGCATTGAGATGCAGGCTGACAAAATATTCTTCTGCTGCATATCGCAAAGGCTTGAGAAATGGAGCAACATCCTCGGGAGCTTGAATAGGTATGAGCTTTCTCGAACGATACGGCTCACCGACAAGGCAAAGCTTCATCTGAGGCAAAGCATATTTGATTCGGTCTTTATACTTTCGCTTCGGGTTAGATCCTTGCTTTTCGCTGCTTTCTACTGCTTGCATAAAACACCTCCGGATAAGTAAGCGCGAGCGACAAGGCGGACAAGTACACGCATAAGTGCCCGCACAGCCTGGAGCGAGCTAAGCTCGCTCAAATTTCGCTCACATCATTGAATACGTATCGGCGAAGCAAAAAGTTCAATTTGCCGCGAACTTTTTTAGACCTTTTGTTCTTTCCAGACACCTGTCTGGAATCGCCAGATGGCAAGCATCCCGACGATGAAGACTGAAACCGACACCGCCACCCATGTACCTGCCGGTCCCCAATTTTGAGTGACACTCAAATACCAGGCCAAAGGGAGCCTGAACAGCGTCAGCACCAAGGTGCTGGCAATCATAGGCCAGCGCGTATAACCGGCTCCCTGCATGGCGCCGAAAAGAATCAGCCAAAGTGCGACAAACGGCTGGCACAATCCCACCCAACGAAAGTATTCGCACGTAAAAGATATAACTTTGGGATCGGTACTCATGGTGCTGGCGATCTCGCGGGCGAATACATAAAGCACGGCCGCGACAATCACATTAAAACCAGCGCCAATTGCGGCAACATGCCAGCCTGCTTTTACTGCACGCTCAGGCTGTTTCGCACCCAAATTTTGACCGACGATGGTGCCAACCGCCATCGATAATGCATAAATCGGCATGCCGCCAATCATTTCCTCAACGCGCAAACCTACACCCCAGGCGGCTTGAGCCGAGGTCGGATCTTTGGTATGAGCAAGAATAATCAGTAAAAGAAAGTTGCCGCCCACCCAGGACAGATCCTGAATACAGGCTGGAATTCCGATTCGAAGCAAGCGCATGAGCCACTCTTTCGATTTCTCTTTCTCGAACGAACCTCTGAGATTGAGGGCTTCTTTCAGCTCCGAGCGCGACAGCACATAAAGCGAAAAGAGCACACCGACCGTTCCGGCGATAAGCCAGGACAGACCAATGCCTGCGATTCCCATTTTCATCGGTCCCAGGCAAAGACCCACATCAAGAGCGCAAATCAATGTGGTCATCAAGATCCATGTGATCATAGGAACTCGAGCATCGCCTTTGGCGCGGAATATGGAATTCGCCACCCATAGCATGGTGAAAGGAATGTGGCTGAGCAAGTCCAGCTTCAAATATTGCCAGCCCTGATACTCGACGTCGGCAGAGGCTCCCAGCATTCTCACCAGAGGGCGCGCCACAAGAAGACCAATGGCGCTGGAAACACAGCCGAAGATAAAAGCAAAAACGAGCGAATATCTGGCCGCTTCAACCGCCCCTTTAAAATCGCCGGCGCCCCAAAATCGGCTGACCAAGGCGGTGGTCCCGGCAGAAAGAGCGACTGCAAGCATGATCATGAAAAAGCCTATCTGCCCGCAAATTCCGATGGCTGCCTGCGTGTCCGAGCCGAGCTTTCCAGCCACCCAAACGTCGGCAAAACTGGCAATGGAGATCGTGCACATGTTGAGAAGCAAAGGCCAGGACATATGCCAGATGGCCGCCCAGGTCGTGCCGCGTGTGATTACATCATCCGCGCGCGGCTCTGCTCTGTCGTCGACAACAACGCTCATACTCGAATTCCAGTGGAAGACTACATAGACTAGATGAAACAGAAGGCCATAAGAAGGGGGTAAACACGAACAGCCCTCCGGAACATGGTACGATGCTGCCGGGAGCAAGCGACCTGAGGCTGAAAACGGTCATGACAGACGTGTTTGCGGGAACGCGCTCAAAGCTTGCGCCGCAGAGATTTGCTTAACAGAACTGTTCACAAAGAGCGAACAATTGTGCACTGGCTTTCCTTTGACGAACCTCAATCGCGCCTGAAAAAAGCGCTGAAGCGCAGTCAATTTTTTCAGGATCTGCTGAATTCGCCAGACCAATCAACTCCGTTTTCCTCAAGCGAAATTTCCATTCGTCTGGCAGCTCTGGCATTCGCTCTTGCCGACATCTCTCGTTTCAATTCCGTTTGTTTCAACTCCGTGCCCGCCGCTCTGAACTCTTTGAAGCCGCACTCGCAAGGATTCTACGATGCGCTTCTGGACAGAATTCATGCGGGCATGACCAATTATTTGCGCGGCAATTACAAATGGACAGAGGGTGAAACCATTTGGGCGGCAATTTGCGTCGAATATATCGCCACGTCCTGGAGATCGCAATACAGCGCAAAAGACGACATTCTCACCTTTTTTACGGCGGTCGAAGAGACAATAAGTGCTTCCCTCAATGCAAACTCCGCCACCGAATGCAGTGCCCTTGTAAAAGACGCCATTGCTGCTTTCGACGTCTGTTTTCAAAATTCAAAACGTCATCTGAAGCCGGACTTCCTGCCGGAGAAGCTGCTCCTTGTCGAAGGGCGGACCGAGGCAATTTTGCTTCCATTATTTGCCGAAATGTCTGATTTCGAGTTTCAAAAAAACCGAGTGCTGATGATATCAAGCGGTGGAGCTAATCAAGTCGCAAAAAGATTTCTCGGCCTGCGGCAGGCAACCAAATTGCCGATTGCCTGCCTCCTGGATGGTGATGCTGAGAGCCAATTCGATGTCATCCGGCAGCACCTCGGCGAGACCGATTTGCTTTTCAGCCTCTCGGCAGGCGAATTCGAAGATACTTTTGAACTCTCGGTTTTCGTGGATCTCTTAAACAGATATTTGCAATCAATGACCGGAGTGAATGCGCCTTCACTCGTCGAATATGAACCGCTAAGCGCCGATCAGCTCGAACCTGCGCAGAAACGCACTCATGTTTTGAACAAAATCTGGCGGGCAAAATCCCTGGGAAATTTTGATAAAGTTGAGTTCGCTTCCTTTGTTTTTCAAAACATCAAAAAGGCTGAAAATATCCCGGCAGACTTGCAACTATTCATTGGGCAGATGAAAGATCGGTGGGGAAACTAGAATGAGCGACGCTGCAGAAGCGGACAAATCCAGGTCAGGCAAAAAGTGGGCCACAGTATCATCTGCTGTTCTCTGGATAGTCGGATTTATTTTGCTCCTTGTAATTCCAGCCGAAAGTCCCTTGGTCTGGGTTTCGGACGCCTTGCTTCTTCTGGGCTTTTTCCCGCTTCTGATTTTATGGAAACCGAGCTGGCCGTGGCTCGTCTTTGGAGTTCTGAATGTTGTCATCGGCTTCGTTTTGCTGGTTGCCACATATTTGCCGGTGGAATCTCTCACCTCGGAAATGGCCAAAGCCCGACAGCAGCTTGTCGAGTCGAAATCTCCTTATGCTGCCGTTTTCTCAGAAGCTTCAGCCGCCCAGATGGCGCATGTTCACACACATGTAGTTAAGCAGCACTCGCCATGGACCTGGATGATCTTCGGTGTAGTCGCCACGTTCTATGGTTGCATCCGCATGATCAAAAACACGATTAAATGGGTGGCGCAAAAAAAACGGACCGAATGACTTCAGTCCGCTTTGAAATTGTTCGAAACAAGAAGAATTACATGTCTTCGTCTTTCTTCTTCGACGGTGCCGGGGCGCCGCCGATTTTTACTTTGCTGTCTTCAGGAATGAGCACGCGAGAGAGGAATTTTTTCTCTTTCTCCCAGCGACCCGGTCTGGTTCCTGTCAAACCTTGCAGGTGCGCTGCACCTTGCATTTGCTGGTCAACGAATTCCGCTTTCTTAGCCACATAGAGCCATTGCTTAATGACGAAATTATACAGTTTGGGATCGCGTCTTTTCTGCTTCAGCAGCCTTTTTTCGAGCGCTTCAGCGTACATGATGCGTCCGTCGATATCACCGGGAGCCAATTCAACCGAGCGTTGCAAGACTGTCAGCGCGCGGTCGAGATTGCCGATGCGCATTGATTGCTCGCCTTCCATACGCAATGCGTTCGCGGTCGGCACGCCCAATTCCAGGAATTGATCTGAGGTCACTACACCGTTATTGCTTTTACCAATTCCATCGGTGTCCATGATGAAATCGTCGTCCTTGGCTACACAAGGAGCAACACAGGCTAATGCTGTTGCCCATATCAGGGTTGCCTTTGCCAGCTTGAAACTATTTTGCCCAGCCATTTTTTGCTCCTTCACTTTACTGAGACCTTCTCTTGTCTGATCTGCGAAATTGCAGCCTTCATATCGGCTGCGCCATAAACACTCTTTCCTGCTACCAGTACATTGGCACCATGATTGATGCACTCTTTTGCGGTATCGGGATTGATACCACCATCGACCGAGATTTTTACGTCTTTGCGGCCGATTTCATCGAACATTTCTCGAACCCTGGCAATCTTCGGCAACACAGACGACAGAAATTTCTGGCCGCCGAAACCGGGATTTACCGACATAACTAAAACAAGATCGATATCTTCAAGAATGTATTTCAGATGATCCGCGGGAGTGGCAGGATTGAGCGCCACACCAGGCTTCTTGCCCAGACTGCGAATTTGCGCCAGTGTGCGCTGCAGGTGAACACACGCTTCGGAATGAACGGTGATGTAATCAGCACCGGCTTCGGCAAAGTCTTCCAGATATTGATCCGGATCGGTAATCATCAAATGCACATCAAAAGGCAGCTTCGTGGTTTTGCGCAGACTTTTGACGACAGGTGCTCCGATAGTCAGATTGGGAACGAAATGCCCGTCCATTACATCCACGTGAATCCAGTCTGCCTTCGCTTCTTCGGCACGCTTAATATCAGCGCCCAGATTGGCAAAATCGGCGGAAAGAATGGAAGGGGCGATAAGAACCGACATGGTTTTGAAAATGACGTGGAACGGCGACCTGATTCGATTGGCAGCACTGCCTATTGACAAGCAGGGCGGCGATCCACGTAATCATGACTACCCTCGGACCACTGGTCAAGAGAAGCCTTTTCACATTTGTATAAACGCCATTTCATACTGGCTCCCTTTCAAACGTCACGCAAACAAAGAAATGGCTAAAGTGGCGCTCCTTTCATTGAGAAGGCGCACGCTAAGCTCTAGAATATGGCTTCGCCTTTCCACAGCAGTCCGGTTCAAACCTGACTCATAATTGGACACAAACGTAAAAACAGCCGAATTGAGAGAGCGCCAAGATGTCTTCGAACCATTTAAATGAATTAAGTGAAGAGCAAAAAGAGTTCCAAAAACTCGCCCGGTCGTTTTCGACCAGGGAAATCGCCGGTAAAGCCGCTCATTTCGACGAGACCGCAGAACTGCCTCGGGAAATACTGCAGAAAGCATTTGAGGCCGGTTTGACCAGCGTTATGGCACCCGACAGTGTCGGAGGTCTTTGCCTGCCTCTTTTCGAAACGGTGCTCATTCAAGAAGAACTGGCTGCGGGCTGCAGCGCCATCGGCGGCTATATCGAAGCCAGTGCCATTGCCATGCTCCCGATTTTGGCGCAGAACAAAGCCGAGAACGGCAATAGATTCATCCAGCCTCTCATGGACGAGCTGAACTTTGCCGGATTTGCAGAGAGCATGCTTGATACTGCATCCGGTGACGAGCATTTGCCGACTGTGAAGATATCCGCAAAAGAAGTGGAACTGAGCGGGCGCGTCCGCGTAGTCGCCGGCAATGAATGCAAGTGGTTTGCGCTCAAGGCGAAAGACAGTTCGGGAAAACAATCGATCATAATTGTGGACGGCCAGGCGGACGGCTTAAAAAAAATCGGCAACGTCAACAGATTGGGCAGAAAGTGCCTGGTCACAGTCGATATGGAATTAAATGCCGTGAAGCAGCCCGCTGAAAATGTCGTCGGCACTGCCGGTGGTGCAACCGAGATCATGTCCTTCGTCTTGCCGCGGGCGTATCTCCTCTTCGCTGCAAGCGCCATAGGCATTGCCAGATCGGCATTGGAGCATTCCATCACCTACTCGAAAGAGAGGAAGACTTTTGGAAAACCCATAGGCGATCATCAGGCAGTCGCATTCATGATGTCGGACATGGCTAAAGATATCGAAGCAGCCAAGTTGCTCACGTACAAAGGCTGCAAGCTGGTTGACGGGGGTGAAAACGATTTCGAGACGGCGCGTTTGGCGAAAGTCTTCGCCCAGGAAGCGGCCATGCGCATAGCCACTGATGCAGTCCAAATTTTCGGCGGTTACGGCTATTCCCGAGAGTATCCCGTCGAAAAACTGATGCGCGATGCGAAAACATATCAAGTTACGAGCGGAACAAGTCAACGGCAACTGGCTGATATCGGCCGCAATGCGCTTGCGCTTGCAGCTCGCTGACAAGCAGATATAAGGCCGGCACAAGAATGTTGCCTGAGATAAAAAAAGGACAGCTTCTGAAAGTGAAGGCGCCGCCTTACTTTGAGAAAGAGTACGTATACGAAGTAACCGGCGCCGGGGACAAAATGATCCGCGCCAATTTGCATAATTCGCCGCGAGTAAAGAAAAACTGGACCAGAGAAGAACTGGCTATACTGTTCGACATGGGCATCGTCTCGCTGGTCGACGACGCGGGCCGGTCCTAATTTCGATACTGGCTTTCAGTCTTTTGTTTATGATGATTTCGCCGGTGTCTTTTTGCTGGCGCGATTGCGTTTCTTCTTCGTTTTCTTCTTCTTGGTGGTCGACTTCGCCGGCTTGGCTGGCTTCTTAACTGCCGCCGGTTTCACACCCAAAAAGCTTTGAACATGCTGGATGGGATTCTTTTGCATGATAGTGTGCACAGTTCGCTGCACACCTTCGTGAAAACTCTTCGGCTCGAGCGCGAATCGAATCGCGCAGAAGAAAAGTGAAACACCCAGAAAAACGTAGAAGACTTGCGTCCACAATCCTCTTACTTTTCTGAATCTCAGCGGGGTCTTCGACTTTTTTAGATTGGAGAATTTACCGTCGCTGATATCGATTTTCTGAGTCAGATCCGACTGTCTGGTGGCAGCTTTTAGACCAACAATTTTGCTCGATTCATTGCCGCTTGAACGCCTGCCGCACACGACGCAAAAGTTGAGGCCGAGGTTTAATGGTGCTCCACATAGAGGACAGTTGCCGGACATTAATGGGGACTCTTAGCGGGTCAAGTAATGAGACTGCGGTCACAAACTTATACGACGGTCGGCTGTCTGAAATCAGCCTGCTGGCGGAGCTATTTCAAAACAGAATCAACCGGTCGGTGCTCTTGGCGAATCTTCCTAAAACTCCACTTTTGGCTGACCCGCACCACCTTCAGTGGCACAATAACGGCTGAACATTTCCTCGATTGAAGACTTGTCGTGCGCCAGTGTTTGCTGTTTGCCGTTGAGCTGCGCGATTCTGTCCTTGAGATTAGTTATCTGCTGCTCGATGAGAGTAATCTCTTCGGTCAACTCAGTCTCTGTAAGAGTAAATGCCTGCGCCAATGTCGAAAATGCTTTTTCCAACTCGCTTTCTACCATGCTGTGTTCTTTCCTTTCCAGCTCCCGCTCGTATATCTAAAGTGCGTCCGCCCAGCTCCTGTTTGCCCCCATGCCGGTTTCAAGGCAGAAAATTGCACAAACAAGTAGACAACTTTATTCTACCCACTTAAAAAGCCGTTGTTGCCCACTAATTCCACGGCAGTCAAATGCCTGCACCGTGCAGGAAGACATCGACAGGGTCGGTGCCGTCGTCGACAACCTCCATGTTTTTCGAATCTCCAGTGGAAAAATCATCGACCGGAACCTCGAATGACTCTTTATTCAGGTCAGGCGCTAGGGCGACCAGATGCTCCAGTTTTTCCAAGCGGCGTTTTAAACTCTTGATCGCTTCGGCTTCTATATCCGGGACCGATTCGCTGGTCACTTTTACCCCGTCGCGATAAATTACCCGCCCGGGCACCCCTACAACCACCGAGTTGGGAGGGACATCTTTAAGAACTATAGAGCCGGATGCCACTCTGACATTCTCTCCGACGACGATGTCGCCCTGGATTTCAGCGCCCGAACCGACAACAACGCCGTTTCCCAGCGTAGGATGGCGTTTTTTTCCACGGCTGGCCGAGCCCATCCGGGCGGCCGCGCCTGCTCCCAGGGTGACGCCCTGATAAATGACTACGTCATCTCCGATGATAGTTGTTTCTCCAATCACGACTCCCATGCCGTGATCGATGAAGACCCTGCGCCCGACCGTCGCTCCCGGATGAATCTCGATGCCCGTCCAGACCCGAGCCGCCTGAGATACGCATCTGGCCACAGTCGTCAGTCCCTTGCGCCACAAAAAATTGGCAATCTTGTGGGAGACCATGACGTGAAAGCCGGGGTAGCAGAGGACTACTTCGAGTCGGCTGCGGGCAGCGGGGTCCTTTTCCAGGATGTTGTCTACGTTTTCGAGCAGATTCAAGGGGAAATTTCCTCTGGCTGAGGCCGTTTTTTGCCCCAACCGTCGCCCTTTTGGGGTTGTCATGGGGTTAATAGGGGCTATTTAAGGGAATTTATAGTGTGTAGATCAGTATTTATATTAAATCTGATCCGTTGCTGGGGGTCCACCTCCTGACATGCGTACTTTCCCCATCCAAATTGGGCGCAGTTGGCATTATTCTCGGTTAAAAGTTCCCCTAGAACTGTCAAATTTCCTTGCCAACTCGGATACAAGCGTTCAAATACACCAATTTTTTGGTGTTCCAAGACGCCAATCACTACGAGGAAAGTCCTGAAAGAGCAGGCGCGTAGAGGCATTTAGAGCAGCAATGGGCAATCAATTCGGTATCAACACAGGAGCAAATGCCGGGGATGGCAACACCCCCAATACTCCTGATGCGGCCGAAAACACCACCGCCCAGACCTCACCCTTAGCTTTCAGCTCCGTAATAAACAACAGTTTCAACAGCGCACTCACCAGCGCAGACCAACTTCTGGCTCAAGAAAGCGCAGTCAAGAAGCCCGATAACTCAACCGCATTGTCCATGGGTGCCAATTTCGTCGGCGGTTTCGGCGGCGGTTTGGTAGATCAGGCCACCGGCTTCTTTAAAAAGAGCAAAACTCAACTGGCCCGCGAAGCCGACTACGGCGGCATTGCCGCCCTGAACGAAGGCAACTCGGCCGCCGGTCACCTTATTAAAACAGGCGAACAAGTCGTTAAGGCCGCCCCCGCGCTCAACCCTTTTAATGCCCAGGGCCAGAAAAACTGGGGAGTACTGACGGACAAGTGGGTTGAAGGTTGGAACGGCACGGCCGACGACAAAGCCCGTTTTGCCGGTACGAACCTGAGTTATTTAGCCACCATGATAGGCGGCGGCGGAAACACCGTGAAGGCGACGGCGAACGTGGCCCAGGATCTGCGCTTGGGAGCAGCGGTCCGCAGCGTATCGATGGGAGACGACCTTGCCCGCACAAGCGCGGCAGTAGGCAACGATTTGTTCAAGGGCGCGGCTCTCAAACCTGGAGTAACCATTGCCCAGGATGCCGGCACCGCTACTCTTGCCACCCGCGTTGCAACGGCAGGCGAAAATCTTTATGCTCGCTCCAGAACCTTCTTCTCCGACACATTAAATGGAGGCAGATCCGCAGCAGAAGTTGCGCCGACCCTCGCCAAGCCTGGTCATCAATTCATCTCTCCGGTTACCCACAACCCATCCTTAATACAAAGAGGATGGAATTCCACCAAAGACTTCATGGCTGGAACGGTTAATGTCGGCGAAAGAGGGCTGGCTGGAGAGTCAAGTACGATCTCGCGCGTAACTCATAATTTCTTCGACGTTAAACCTGCCACTATCAGCACTGAAACAATAACTGCGACCGGCAGAGCCAGAGCCGCCACCGCCGCGGAAGATTTCCTGACCGGTATGTCCGTTAAGGAAGGAACTTCCTATCAACAAATAAAGGCGGCAACGGAAGCAGTTATTTCACAGGGCACTCCCAGAGCGCAGACGGAATTCCTGAATGTCTTGCGCAATGCAGGAGTTAAATCAGATGATCTGGTCGCTCAGGGCAATCAGTTCCTGACCAGAATCAATCAAAATGCATTGCTGGAACGCTACGCGCTGCAAACCAACGGCTCCCGAGCCATTGCCGGCGAGATGAGCGGCAAGATTTCGACCCTGTCCGGAGCATTCGAAAGAGGCTCGACGCAAGCTAATGCATTGAGAGAACTTGATTCGCTGGTCCAGGGCGTTGGTAACGGCATTAAGAATACAGATGATCTTGTTAAAGCTGTTGATGCCTTTAAGAGACAAGCCACCAATCTCGACCCGCAAATGGCTAAGGTCCTCGACGACCTGGTCGTGGATGCATCAAGATTGGAAGCGAATCTGGCCGGTCGCAGTTTGACCGTCGGCTTCGAAAATTCGATGAAATCCCTGACAGATGAAGTCGACAATTTCGCAAACGTCGTCAAAGCTGAAAGCAGCAAATTCCCGACCTCAGCAGATGCAGCAATTGCGACTCAAAGAGACGCGATTAGAAAGGTCGGCAATATCGCTGATGAACTGGCACACGGCGCCAGCAGTCCCGAGCAATTGGCCAAAGCAATTGATGATCTGGCTCGTCAGGGTATCGACCCGGCTGTCATCAAGAGTTTGAAAGATGGCGCCGCACCGGTTATCGAGCAAGCGCAAATCACCCGCCTGCTGCGTCATGTCGACGAGACCGTTGCACCGGTAAGACAAATGACCGGCGAATTGGACAATGTCATCAATGCAGTTCGCGCCACCAATCCGGAAAGAGCCGCACAACTGCAAAGAGCAATGACGGACTTCGTCTCCGGACGCACCGGCAATGCCGACGAACTTACAGCAGCATTCAAATCATTCACTAAAGGCGAAGTGGACGATGTGCTTCGCACCGTCAACGCCACCAATCCCGAACAAGCTGCGCGCATGCAGCAAGTAGTTGCCGAGTTTGCCTCAAAACCGGGCGGCACGGCTGACGAACTGACTGCTGCTCTCAAGGCTGCCACCAGGGATGATGCCCTGACTGCGAACATCGATGACCTGGTAAAAGCAGTCACTAAAGATAAAGCCGTCAACTCGCAAGTGGCCGGACTTGTTGAAAGCGTAGGCAAGGCCCGTCCGATGATGACTCTCGAGAAGAGTTTCTCTGATTCGATGAGCATTCTGGACAACATAACCGCCAACGGCACTACTGCGGCTAAAGCCAAGGCAGTGGCAGAAGTAAGACAGGCCTTCACATCGGCGATGCACGGCAATGCATCGGCAGATGACGTGATGCAAGCAATTACACGCAACAGTCGTGCTCTGGGCACCGAAGCCAGCGAAAAATTGAGCGTCAACGGCGCCAAATTGGTGGATGCGGCAGTCGATACATCGCGCTCCATCGCGATAAGAGAAGCAGAAAGAACTTCACTGAGACTGGTCGACAACATTCAAGCTTTGAGAGGTACTGTCGCCGGCAGCACGGACGAGGCAGCCAAAGCAGCGATCAAGCCGCTCGACGACATCGAAAAGAGCGTCGCTGCTTTCAACAACAGAACTATATCCGCCGAACAACTGTCGACCGAGCTGAAGGGCGCTGTTGAAAAATTGAAAGGCACAGTCAACGCAAATGTCTTGGATGACGTAAGCAAACATGTCGACGACCTGACTGCCGTTGCACCGCGCGCTGAAAGATTGGCACAAATAGAATCCGGTCTAAACAGATCAAGACAATTCAGCGACAACATAACCTCCATTACCAATTCGATGGAAGCGGCAGTAAGACAGGGCGGACAATTCAGAGCCGTCGATGACTTGCGCAACGCTTTGAGAAACGGCACCGCTAAAGAGATAGACGATGCGATAGCAGCAGTTTCAAGAGAATTTCCCGATCAAGCAAATATCGTCAGCAAGCTCAAAACGAATGCATCCGGACTTTCCGAAGCCGGTGGTTCGACTGCGCTGAAGAATCTGGACAATGCAGTTGCAGATCTGGAAAGAATTGCCAGACAATCCAGCGACGAGTTCAAACTGATCGAGCAAATAAGAGCGTCAGTCGCCAGAGTCGGTAAGGACGGTGTCGGGGACGATCTGGCCAGACTTGTTAATACCGATGCGAACAAAGCAAGAATTGCAGCCATCGAAGCAAGAATGGCAGGCAACGAAAGCAAAAATCTGGTGGCAAAATTGACCGACGACGCCAGAAATCTTGGCGAGTCGGCAACGGCCGTGCGCAGTTTGAACAATATAGAGCAAACCAGTCGCGCACTGGCCGGCACGGTAGACAACCTGTCGACAAAACTTGATGATGCAGCCAGAGCGCAAATCAAGACAATGTCCGACGACTTGATCAAACTGCACTCGGCGGATGATGCTGCACGAGCTGCTGCAAAACGGGCAGAACTTGAAGCGTTCATAGCGAAATCACAACTTGACGATGCCAGCGCATTAGCGCTCAGGAACAGAGTAAAAGCATTGGATGACGCGGGTCAAATGACCGCCGCCCAACGCGCCTCCGCGGGCATTCGCGAGACCAAGAACATCTCCGACGAAGCTCTGCAAAAACTGGGTCTTCAAGCAGACTCCGCAGCGCATGAGGCAGCCGTTGAGTTTAGAAAGGCGCTGCAAAACTTTAGTGATAACGGCGGCAACATTGGTGCAGTCAATGAAGCAGCTAAGAAATTAGCCGCGCAGACAACGGATGACGCAGTACAAGGTGCCGCACTCCAGACTCTCAAAGCAGAAGTAGCCAAACTCGATGAGATGGCCGGTACTGTTGCGGCGGCTCAAAAAAATCAGTTCCAGGCTTTCGCAAATGCAGTCAATTCGCCCAGCGTCAATGCCTACAACACTTCTCTAAATCATCTGGCCAATTTGCATCAGATTGCTCCGAACAATCTGCGCTCTGCCGTCCTGGATATCCGCGATACAGTGCTAGACGCACGGGCAGCTCGCGTTATAAGAGAACAAGGCTTCCTCGGCAACAAGACGATTTCCGCCGGCACTGAATTCAGAGAAGTGGCCGGTCTGGTCAGCAACAAGACTGAGTTCTTGCGCGAATCCCTTCGCTACAACAGCGCATCCTTTGAGCCGGGCAGCAAATTCGCTGTCAGAGGTTTGACACAGGATCGCTTTGCTCGATTCACCAATCCGACGCTGGCTGAAGAGGCGCTCAACCGCAAGCTTCTCAAAGACGTGATCGAGCTAGGCGTGAGCGCCGGCATCGCCTACATGGGCTTCAAATCTTTCTACAACAGAGCCCAAGACACTCTGCATGCAGAGATGATGGCACCATATGAAATCGCCGAATTGATGGAAAGAGAACTCGCCGCCACCAATTCGGTTGAGAAGAAGGCTGTTCATGACGAGCTCGCCAAGCGCATCGCTCAATACATCGAAGGAAAGGATCAAGCGCAAGTCGATGCACTGAGAGAAAAAATCAGGCAGATTATAGCCGAGCGCACCAGTGAAAATGCTCAATCACAAGCAGTCTGGAGCCGCAGTGAAGAAAATCTGTCCATCGGCGAACTGCGCAAGAAGAAAGAGCACGACAATCTGGTTCAGTACGGCAACGCTATGGGTCCTGCCAGAGGTCCCGGTGCTCTGCCGGCTCAAGAAGTAGTGCAAACCATATTCACTCCGCAAGGACAAAGGGTGCGCGGAACCACAAACAACAATAATATCGACGAAGCCAACAAGAGAAAGCCGGCGACGACCAACTTCGACATCGGCAAGATCAAAGATATGAGCGCCAGCATGGCATACAATCAGAGCGGTCTGAGAGCCACTCCCTACGGCACGTCGTCACAGAATATGATGGCCGCTTACACTCCTGGCTCCACCAAGCCCTGGCAGAATGTCGTCACCTGGAACAGCGGGCGCAAGTACACAGGCTCTGAGCAAGGTGGACAAAACGTTTACGGCAATTTCAAACAGATGGAAAACAATCCAGAAAACGACGGCGTCAGCCCGGGCGGTGCAGTAGCGCAAGCCGCTGCCAATACCAACGATCCCAACGCGGCCCTGCAAGTAGCCAGCCAGCAAACTGCAAATCAAGACGAGCAGCAACAACAGACTTCCGCTACTGTCTAGTTTTAACTAGGCGTAGGCTTTCATCACGAGCACTGTGTTGTGCCCGCCGAATCCAAGCGCTTCGCAAAGTGCATGCTTGACGTTGCCCTGCCTGTACACGTTGGGAACATAGTCGAGATCGCACTTCGGATCGGGAGTTCCGTAATTGATAGTGGGATGGATCTTCTGTTCGAAAAGTGTCAGTGCTGTAGCGGCTGCACCGATTGCGCCGGCGCCACCAAGCAAATGGCCGACCATCGACTTGGTGCTGGATACTGCGACTTTGTAAGCATGTTCTTTGAAGACTTTCTTGATTGCCAGCGTTTCGCGCTCGTCATTGAGCGGCGTCGATGTGCCGTGGGCATTGATGTAATCAATGGCGGTGGGATCGATTTCAGCATCTCTCAGGGCTTCGCTGATGGCTCTGGCAGCGCCTTCTCCGAATTCATCCGGGGCAACGATGTGCGTTGCATCGCATGATGCACCGCCGCCGACGATTTCGGCATAGATAGGCGCATTGCGCTTGAGTGCGTGTTCCAATTCCTCAAGGATAAGAACAACGGAACCTTCTCCGATGACAAAACCATCTCTGTCCGAAGTGAATGGACGAGATGCGGATTCCGGATCGTCATTTCTCTTCGAAAGAGCCATCATGTTATTGAAAGAAGCAACACTGAACTGATTGATGCAGGCTTCAGAACCGCCCGAAATCATGACGTCGGCGCGATTGCTTTGAATGTACATAAATGCATCGAGCAATGAATCGAGACCGCTGGCGCAGGCGGTGGAATCATTCTTCGCGCGACCTTTGGCACCATATTCAATGGCAACTTGACCGGACGATGCATTGGGCATCAAACGAATAATTGAGCGCAAACCAATCTTTTTGGGACCGCCGGCCATCAATTTGATGTGGTCTCCAGTGGTGGTGATCAAACCACCGACGCCGGTGCCAATGAAAGTTCCTACGCGCTCAGCAACAGTGTTTTTGATTTCCAGACGCGCATCTTCCAGCGCTTGCTTGGCGGCGGCCATGGAAAAGAGCGTTACTCTGTCCATTTCCTTGAGCATCGAGCCGACTTTGCGTTTGTCCGGAAAGAAATCAGCAATGTTGAAACCCTGCACTTCGGCAGCAATTTGAACATCCAGACCAATTTCGCCCGGATCGAAATGAGAGATGCGTTTGACACCGCTTTTTCCAGCCAGCAATGCTTTCCATACGTCCTCACGGCCTATGCCGATTGGAGTAACGGCTCCGATGCCAGTAACCACCACTCTTCGTCTATTCATTTGCGGTTTCAATTCCTACACTTGGGACCGCACTGTCTGCGTTCCATGCCTAATTCAAACCGTCATTCTAGCGCCTATCCCGCGCTGCCGCGTGGTTTTTAGCCACCTTCCTGATAATAAATTAGTATGCGTTTTCGGCGAAGACAGCGCTCAGGATATGCTTTCGAGCATTAAAGCGCATACACGCGCCACGGAAAAGCTTTACAAGAGGCTTAACACTAAAGGTTCGAAGATAGGCGCAAAATGCCGGAAGGTCACTTGACGACGGTAGCTTTGCAACCTGGCAGGCAATTGTCGGTTCATTCGAAATCTTGAGCGACGATATTGTCATAATCGCCGCCAAACGCCGAGCCGCCGCTGATAATGCCGCTTTCATCGTACATGCCGAATTCGTCTTCCATGCAGATATAGGACTCGTCGTCCTCTTCATCCGCGTCGAAAATCGCTTGCGCCTGGCGACCGTGAATAAGCAAGGAGTCGCCGTTCACGCCGCCGCCCGCGGCGTTGCTGACATCAAGCACTCTGTCTTTGCCTTTTGCATAGCCGCCCATCAGACGGGGCGTTGCAATTCCTTTGAGCTGCTCGAGTTTTTCTCCGGCGCTTCCGGCGGCCGCAATATCCTCGTCGGCCCTCGCTTTCATATCTTCGCGCACATTGCGTTTGAAGGCTCTGTCTAGTTCCTTGCCGATCGCCTGATATTCAGGCTCATAGCGCTCCACGTGCGACCAGAATTTTTTGTTGTGACTGGCTTCCAGAACGTGCGAGAGTTCGTGCAAGACAAGATATCTTCTGCCGCGCTCAGGCACATTTTCGATAGCATGCCTGGAAAAGGTGATGATGCGCGACTTCAGGTTGATTTGCGCCAGGCGCGTGTATTTTGCCGATCCGATCCTGACTCCGCCTATGGTGACATTGAGAGTGGCTTCGTTAATACGCCGCACATATCCAACCATGAAATGCTGATACATCTCGTTGAGAGCGCGCTGCGAATTGACGGTACTGGAAAGCCCGGCGCCGCCTCGGCCGGCACGGGCGGAACGCGCGTTTCGATCAGCGCCCTTGCCCTGGCTTAATCTGTTTGAGTCGGTCACTCGTTTATCCGTCACTATGCGAGCTTCTGTAACTTAAAAACTGTTGAGATGGACAATGCAACTTGCCGGCAGGCATACTAATTGCTTCAACTCAAAGATAACAAACATGAGCGGTTTCAAAGCAAAGCCGGCGCCAGGAGAATTGAAAAATTGTCTAATACCGCAAGGCCAATGGATCTTAAGAACCTCACCCTGATTACGGGCGGCGCCCGCTCAGGTAAATCTTTGCTGGCTGAGAAGTTTGCCAAAAGCTCGAATAATCCGGTCGTATATCTTGCCACCATGGAAGAGATGCATGACGACGCAGAAACGGTCATGCGCATCGATTTGCACCGCTCGAGACGCCCCCAGGAATGGCGAACAGTGGAGTCACCTTTCAGCTTGAGCACGGTGATTCTCGACTTCGAATCCGAGAATCAGACTTGCATCATCGACTGCATTTCGCTTCTGGTTTCGAATATTCTGCTCAAAACAAACGGCGAAGGCACCCGGATGCTGGAGGCGCGCGATGCTGTTCTCAAAGAGATAAACACAGTTCTGTCGGCAATGGAAAAGCAGCCGCACACACAATTTCTGGCGGTAACCAACGAAGTGGGCTCGGGCATAGTTCCGGAAAACGCACTGGCGCGCTCATATCGCGATCTATTAGGAGAGACTAATCAATTGGTGGCGGCCAGCGCGCACAAGGTTTACCTGTGCTGCGCCGGGCTTCACATTTGCATGAAGTGACCGGCAAAAACGCTCAACACTCCTTTTCATGCCGGACTTTCTCGCCCGAATCATGCCAAGAATATGGTAATATCTCTGAAGATGCCCAATTGGGCAAGGTTTCACGACCCAAGGCCGGCGCGGGCGGGCGACAGGAGGTTTCCTTTAAATGGCTAAGCTGCGGTTGAAGTATTACCCAGAGCAGGTCTTAATGCAGAAGGCCAAGAAGGTGACCACCTTTGATTCTTCCGTGCGCAAACTGGCCAATGACATGCTCGAGACGATGTACGAGGAAAACGGCGTCGGTCTGGCGGCCCCGCAAGTCGGTGTTTCGAAGCGCATTATGGTTATTGACGTATCGGGCGAGGACGAGCCGAACACGCCGATTGTATTCATCAATCCGCAAATCGTGGAGAAAGAAGGATCGCTTATCGGGCTGGAAGGCTGCCTGAGCTTCCCGAACGTCTTTTTCGAGGTGCGTCGCTTCGACCGTATCGTCGTGAAATACCAAAACCTTTCAGGCAAAGACGTAAAAATGGTGGCACAGGGCGACCTTCTTTGCCGCGCAATCCAGCATGAAATCGACCACCTGGATGGCGAACTGTTTATCAATAAAGCAGTTTCGCCCACTGCAGCCGATCTCGAATTGGTCAAAAACGGCTTCATCGCCGGCGATGTGGAGGCTCTGGAATTGGAGCTGGAACTCGCCAATTCCAATCAAGGCGCGGGCGCGACAATCAAGATCCCCGACAAGGACAAGACACCGGTTGTCGGTTAGAAGAGCACAGGCTCCAACGAGTTCACTATGTTTCTCAAACCAATACATCTCGTCCAGGGAGCGCTGACAACGCCTGCGGATCTGGTCAGAAACTGGGTTCACAGGCTGCGGAAATACGCACTCAAATTGGGCTTGTCTCAGCCGGACAAATATCTTTCATCCTTGAATGTCGGCGGTAATACAGCCAGTTGGAAAGTCGCTGCAGACGGTCACAAGGTTGTTTGCGGATATTGCAGACATGCTGTTGCCTCCATACAATTGGCCGCTGGCTGGACGGCGGAAACGTGCTCTGCACAAGGGCTCAACGATGTTCTGAACAGCAAGCATGCAGCTCAGTGGGTGCAGAATTTGCATACTTTATATAAAGAAGCCGGCGCCACGTCGCCAACGTCTGATTTGTCGGACAGTGCGGGCGATTTGCAAAGCACTGAGCAATCCCCATATACTTCAGGTGTTTGAGAACAGCAGTGAACCATGAATAAATCGCCGGAAACGGAAGCAGTGAAGCATAACGACACCAATGGCGCCGAAACCGACCGCCTGGAAGTGACGGTCATGTCCTTCGGCTACAAACGCGGCGATGCGCCCAACGCCAACGCTGTTTTCGACGTGCGATTTTTGAAAAACCCGTATTGGGTGGAAGAACTGCGCCCCCTGACCGGGCTCGACAAAGCAGTTCAGGCCTATGTTTTAGAGCAGCAGCCTGCTCAAGATTTTCTCACATCGATACTTGATCTGACGGTCAAGATCATTCCGCAGTTCAATCATGCCAAAGTGAAGCATTTCACAATCGCTTTCGGCTGCACGGGCGGACAGCACCGTTCGACGACCATCGCGGAAAACATCGCTCTTTCTTTGGCGCGATATTTCCCAGAAGCCCACGTTCGAGTCATGCATCGCGAACTGGATGAAGCTGCGGACATCACCGCCGATGGTGGCAGGAATCGCCATTCCGGACAGCACCGGGAGGGCGCGCGATGAAGGGCACATTCAATTCGAAAATCGCGCGCATGATGCTGCCCGGCTTGAAACGCTGGATTGTGATTATTCTTGCCGGCATCACTGTTATCGTCGTCGGAATATTTCTTTTCCTCGGATATCATCCGGTTCACGTCACGACAATGCTGTTGCGCGAAACTCTCGAGCAAGCAGCAGAGCTGGTTCCGCACAAGGCGAGCGGAATCATCGTCATAGTGAGCGGCGGTCTGATTGTTTGCATCGCCATATATAGAATGACGATGTCGGTGGTAGGCGCATATTTGCCGAACGATCGCGAATCGATTCCGGATGTTCTCTACCGCAAAAGGCATTTAGCCAAAGGTCCGCGCGTAGTCGTAATCGGCGGCGGCACGGGACTTTCAAATTTGCTGCGCGGCATCAAAATGTTTACCAACAACATAACGGCCATCGTGACGGTCGGTGATGACGGCGGGTCTTCAGGACGGCTACGGCAAGGCTTCGGCGTGCTGCCTCCCGGGGATTTGAGAAACTGCATCACCGCACTGGCAGACGAAGAAGGTCTGGTCACAGACCTTTTCCGCTATCGCTTCGAAGCGGGTGAAGGACTGGAAGGCCACTCTTTTGGAAACTTATTCCTGACTGCAGTCTGCGCCATCACCAACGGTGACATGCTGGAAGCGACGCGTGTGGCCAGCCGTGTTCTTAACAGTTGCGGTCAGGTGCTGCCTTCGACATTAATCAACTGCACTCTCATTGCCGAGATGACCGACGGCACTATTGTGGAAGGCGAGTCGCAAATACCTCTGCATGGCGGCCGCATCAAGACTTTGACGATGCAGCCTGCTAAGCCTCCCGCCACCCCGGAAGCTATTGATGCAATTCACGATGCCGACTTGATTATTCTTGGTCCCGGCAGTCTATACACATCCATCATTCCGAATTTGCTGGTCGATGGTATCGCTGCCGCTATAAGAGATTCGAATGCAGACAAGATTTATGTCACCAATGTTCTTACGCAGATTGGTGAAACAACCGGATACAGCGTCGGCGATCACATAGAGGCCATATTGTCGCATTCGGGAACTCCAGGAAATCTTGGTTACAGGCTTATGGAAACAGTCTTGGTCAACGATCAAACGCCGGACTTCGAAGGCAAAATTCCTGCCGAGGTCAAACCTGTAAATCTCGATTCAGAGCGTATACGTGACCTGGGCATTGTCACATTGAAACGATCTTTATTGAGCGCAAAATCTGTCGGTCATCATGATCCGGACAAGCTTGCCAAAACAATTATGATCTGGCACATGCGTCACGGTCGCAAACAGCCGATTAAAGCGGTGTCCGGCAAAGTGGCACCAAAGGCCGATTCTATAGCAATGAGCACGACTGATGAAGAGCTTGATGGTGCCGATTCCGCAGAAATTTTGAATCAGAAAGAAACAGTCGATGCCGCCAGCGGCACTTAGAGTTACATAACAGGAGATAGATCGGTGACAACGGAAACAGCACAGAAAGAGAGTTTGGGTAAAGCGCTGGGACGCATAGCATCGGGAGTCTATCTCGTCTCCTTTGCAAAAGACGGGAAAAACGACGGCATGCTTTCGACCTTTGTGATGCAAGCCGCATTCGACCCGCCGGTTGTTGTAGTCGCCGTCAACAACAAGCGCCCCCTTCTGGGCATTCTTAAGCCCGGCGATTCTTTGACCGTAAATGTGATGTCCAAGCAAAACATGGACGTCTACAAAAATTTTGCCAAGCCGTATCAAGAGGGTGTCGATCGCTACGAAGGCATAGCGCTGAAAGACGGCACCGCGAATCCTGTGCTTGCTAATTGCGTTGCTTTCATCAACTGCAAAGTCATGACGTATGCAGACGCCGGCGATCATCAATTGCTGATTGCAGAGGCTGTGGACGGCGAGCAAATTAACGATGACGAGCCGATGATACATTTGCGCAAAAACGGCTTCGGATATTAAATCGAGACCTGGCGATCCGTTTTTTTCATCGCGGCATGCACAAGTATTTTCCTGGGAAAATACTTGTAGGTGGCATATGACGAAATTCAGCGTACATCAGGCTTTTCAGCCTGGTGAGCATTTCTTTGCCCAGCTTCTAAAATCAAGTTTCCCACAGGCGCTGGCTTTGCGGTCACACGCCAACAAGTAAATTCCCAGGAAAATAATTGTAGGTGCGTGGAAGTTTTTCAAGACACATATACCGGTCCGAAATTTTACGCCAGCGAATTTTCGCCTGCAAAGCGCGGTTAATCAGAAAGCGCGGTTAATCAGAAAGCGCGGTTAATCAGAAAGCGCATTTAATCAGGATGCGCGCGCCGCCGATACTTCCTTGTCCTCTTCGTCGGAAGAAGCATCGCTGGGGGTGTAATCGGCCATCAATTCCATGGCTTCCTCATAGCCCTGCGTGATCAACTTACGCGAGCGCTGCGGATCGATTTCCAGAAGCGTCGTATTGACTGCTCGCTTCGGCTGGAAAACGCGAATGTCCACGTTTTTCCTGCCTTTGGATTCGATATTGCCCTCGGCGACCAGGCGATTGTAGAGTTCCGCCGTCTGAATTTCCTTGCGTGCGGAGGCGTCGAGCACGATATCCAGGCAACGCACGATAACTTCAAACATATTGGTCGGGCAGACGTTTATTTTCTCTGGGTGCAATAGCACCATGTAGACCTCATCTGCTCCCATCTGAATAGCTGTTTCCATGGGCGTATTGCGAACCAAACCCCCGTCCACCCAGAGACCGTGACCGTTAATATGTCGAGGCGGGAATGCCATCGGAATGGCGGATGTTGCCATCAACACATCGATAAGTTCATTAGTCGACATGATGTCGTCCATCATGAAGAGCTTCGTCTCCAGACTGCACAGATCCGTCGCGCACCAGCCAATCTGCATGTTAGTGGCGCGCAATTTCGGAAGATTTACTTCGCGGCGAAGCACCTCTTCCAGAGGTGAATTATCCAGCAACCCGAGTTTGTGCCCGAGGAGCATACGCCCCATCTGGTGAGGAGATGGCAACCTGAAAATATCATTGGCGCGAATCTGGCACCAGAGATCTTCCAACCTTTCGATGCCGCCTTGAGCGACGATCGCGGCATTAATACCGCCGATGGACGTGCCGAATGCCATGTCGAACTTGAGCCCTTTCTCGTAGAGCGCCTTCACGACGCCTACCTGATAAGCTCCTCGACCGCCTCCTCCCGGTAGTACCAACGCCCGTTTTGGACGTTTCACTTGGGTGGGTTGACTGCGGTCTCCATCTTCCATATCAGGGCTCCGGTAAAATCTTGTGCTTTGGAAATCTGCTCAATCAGTTTCTCTTGCTACTCCCATATTCTAGATGAGAGATAGCCTTTGTTAGGGGAGTTAATCCGCTCTCTAACTTCCAATACTATGTAATATGTGCCCCATTCCTGGTTGATATAAAAGTGATAGTTCTTATTATCAGCTTCAGGGGACAGAAAACACGTCAAAAAGACGCGCCCCCGGAGCACCAGGAGCGCGAATTTTTTAGGTTTCTCGATTAATCGCAAGCGACAAAGCGCGGGCGACTATGAGCGGGCGACCAAGGGCAAGCGACTATGCGCGAGCGACTTGCTTGCTCGCTTCAGCCACGAATTTTGCCACTTCAGATGGGGTTTTCGCGACTTTGATACCGGCTTTCTCGAAGGCTTCGATCTTCGATTGAGCCGTACCTTTTCCGCCGGAGATGATGGCACCGGCGTGTCCCATGCGTTTGCCGGGAGGTGCGGTTTGACCGGCGATATAGGCGACCACCGGCTTTTTGACGTTCGCCTTGATGTAGGCTGCCGCCTCTTCTTCAGCGGTTCCGCCGATTTCACCGATAAGAACAATCACTTCGGTCTTCGGATCTTCTTTGAAGAGCGAGAGCGCTTCTTCGTAGCCCATGCCCTTGATCGGGTCGCCGCCTACGCCTACGCAGGTCGATTGTCCAAGTCCGCTTTCGGTCAAGGCAAGAGCGATTTCGTAGGTGAGCGTTCCTGAGCGGCTGACCATTCCGACCGGTCCCGATTTGAAGATCGAGCCGGGCAGGATGCCGATCAAGCACTCGCCGGGAGTGATGATGCCAGGGCAGTTCGGCCCGATCAATTTGGCGCCTTTGGCTTTCACCTGGGCGACAAGCTTGGCTGCATCTTGCGGCGGAATGCCTTCCGTGATGAGAACGATCAGTTCCGCACCGGCGTCGAGGGCTTCGGAGCCGGCATCGAGAGCAAGGTAAGGCGGAACGAAGATTACCGACGTGTTGGCGCCGGTAGCCTGGAAAGCCTCCTTAACGGTGTCGAACACCGGGATTCCTTCGATTTTGCTGCCGCCCTTGCCGGGAGTGACGCCGCCGACGACTTTGGTGCCGTAGGCGATCATGCGCTTGGTGTGGGCTGAGCCCATCTTCCCGGTCGCGCCTTGAACGATCACTTTGGTGTCTTTGTTAACTAGAATCACTTTCAGAATCTCCTTGAATTAGCGCGCGGCGCCGGCGGGAACTTTCGATTGCGAGACGGCTTCTTTGACGGCTGTCTCCAGTTCCGGATACAGCTTCAGTCCGGATTCGGCTAGCATTTTTTCTGCGACATCCTGATTGTTGCCGCGCAGGCGAACAACCAGCTTGCGCTCGGGATGGCGCTTCATGAAAGCGGTCAAGGCTTGAGCTACTTCATCGCAAGCAGTGATGCCGCCCAGGATGTTGACCAGAATAACGTCGCACTTCGGATTGTCGTGCACGATTTCCAAGGCTTCCAGCGTTTTTTCGGTGTCCGATCCGCCGCCGGCATCGAGGAAGTTTCCGGGCTGTCCGCCGAAAGCTTTCACCAGATCCATGGTAGCCATGGTCAGTCCGGCGCCGTTGCAGAGAATACCGATATTGCCGTCCAGCTCGACCAGGTTCAAACCGGCGCGCTTGGAGCGTTTTTCTCTGTCACTCAAATCCAACATGTGCGTTTCTTGCCAGCCGGCAAAACACTTGTGACGACCGAGAGCGTCGTCGCAGATGGTGATCTTGCCGTCGAGGGCGAGCACTTCATCTCCGTCGGTAACAATGAGCGGATTGACTTCAGCCAGTTCGAGATCCTTCGACTCGAAGAGCTTGTAGAGCTTGTTGGCCAGGTCGGCGAACTTATTGAGGAGGTTGCCTGTCAATCCGATTTGCTTGGCCAGATCGCGGCCGACGAAGTCATGATAGGGATAAGGAATCGGCATGGTGACGACGTTTTTCGACGACTCGATTTCAATTCCGCCTTCAGCCGAGGCGATGAAAATTGCGCAGCCACGGCTTCTGTCCAGGGTGACCGAGAGATAAAGCTCCTTGGCGATTGTCAGTCGAGGTTCAATCAAAAGGCTTTCAGTCTTGGAGCCGTTGATTACCATCTTGAGCAATTCGGCTGCTTTGGTTTCGCCTTCTTTCAAGTCCTTGGCGAACTGAATGCCGCCTGCCTTGCCGCGCCCACCGGATTGCACTTGCACCTTGAGAGTGAGCGGATAACCCAGGTGAACCTTTCTCAATTCTTCCGGCCTGGTTATGCGATGAGACGGCGGAACCGGAATGCCGTGCTCCTGGAAAATCTTCTTGGCTTCCCACTCGTATAAATTCAAGACAAATTCCTCCATTGGGGTCGCGTGACGGGCATTTATCGCGCCGACCGCGATTGTTTACAAGAGCGCAGCAGCCCCTTACCGGCTCTGGCTCATATAAATGTAGATCCAACCGGCGCGGATCGTCTCGGAATTCTAAAAAGCTTAAAAATGCTGGCAATAATCAGCATTAAATGCGGTGTTTCACAGTGCTTAATCCGCCCTTTCGCCATGTCCGTCCCGATTTGAGTGATTTTCGCCCGGCAAAAATCCGTCTCGAGCTTGATGAAATGCGAGCACGCCGGGCAATCCCGTTATAATTCTCCGGTCGCTTGAGATCGGCTCTTTTCAAGCTGGACATTAAGTCAGCATGAGCCCGCATTTCCGTTTACCGACTTACCGAAAGCAATACAAAGACTATGCGTATCGGAATCCTAACAGGCGGAGGAGACTGCCCCGGCTTGAATGCCGTGGTCAGGGCGATCGTAAGACGCTCGGTCATGGAACATGGCTCGGAAGTGGTCGGCTTCCTGGAAGGATGGCGCGGTCCCATGGAAGGCATGGTCATGCCGTTGACCTTGCAGGGCACAGGCGGGCTGATTCACAGAGGCGGGACCATATTAAGGACTTCGCGGGCAAATCCTTTTAAAACCGAACGCGGTCCGGAAAAAATCTGCGAGCAAATGGAAAAACACCGCCTTGATGCCTTGATTGCCATCGGCGGAGAAGAAACGCTCAATATCGCCGAAGAGATGTGCTCGAAACATAATTTGAATGTTGTCTGCATTCCGAAAACAATCGACAACGACCTCAATTCGACCGACTTCACTTTCGGTTTCGATACGGCAGTCAATGTCGTGATGGAAGCGATTGACAGGCTGCACACCACGGCAGAGTCCCACAATAGAGTGCTGGTGTGCGAAGTCATGGGCGGCAACGCCGGCTGGATCGCCTGTTATGGCGGTATCGCTGGTGGTGCTGATTTCGTTCTCGTTCCGGAAAAACCGATCAAGCTCAAAGAGATCGCCGAGTCAATCAAAAAACGCCATGCCAGAGGCCGCGATTACTCGATTGTGGTTGTCGCAGAAGGCGCCAAATTGGAAGGGGATGACGAGAATATCCCCAAAACGATAAACGGCAATAAGCGCACAGGTATTGGCGAACGGCTGGCCAAACAGATTGAGCAAGAGACCGGCTACGAAACCAGAGCGACAGTGCTCGGACATATTCAGCGCGGCGGATCGCCGACCGCTTTCGACCGCGTGCTTGCCACCAGATTTGGTGTGAAAGCAACCGACCTCGTTCACGAAAAGAAATTCGGACGCATGGTTGCGTTGCAGGGGAATCATGTCGTCGATGTGCCTATCAAAGAAGGCATCGGCAAGATCAAATCACTGGACATGGACCTCTACAATGTTGCTGAAGTATTCTTTTCCTGAACTGAGTTAAACTCAAAAGAAACAGGTTTGAGTTATGCCGCAAGCGAAACAGGTCACCAACCAAACTGATGAAGAGCTGATGCGCGAATGCCTCAAGCTGGCTCAACAAGCCGAAGGCAGAACAGCTCCCAATCCAATGGTCGGCTCTGTGGTGCTAGATCAATCAGGCAAAATAGTCGGGCGTGGCTATCACCAAAGGCGCGGTGAAGCACACGCGGAAGTAAACGCTCTCAATGACGCTGGTGAAAAAGCTCGCGGCGGCACTATTTATGTAAATCTCGAACCCTGCTGCCACCACGGCAAAACACCGCCTTGCACTGACAAGGTTATTGCCAGCGGTGTCAAAAAGGTTGTTGCCGGAATGATCGATCCCAATCCGGTGGTCGGCGGCGGCGGTGTAAAAGCTCTTCAAGACGCAGGCATAGAAGTCGTCTCTGGAGTGCTGGAAAAAGAATGCTTGCGTTTGAACCGGGGATTTATCAAACGCATTAAAACAGGATTGCCGTGGGTTTGCTTGAAACTTGCCACCACGCTCGATGCCAAAATCGCCGATCGCCATGGCGGGAGCAGATGGATCACCGGCGCCGAGGCCCGGCATTTCGTGCATCAAATGCGCAATTCTTTTGATGCCGTTTTAGTGGGAACGAACACGGCACTGATAGACAATCCTTCGCTCAATGTCCGCGACATCGAAAACAGCCGCGACCCGGTCAAAGTGCTGGTCGACAAAGACTTGAAAGTTTCCTTCGATGCGAAGCTCTATACACACAAGACGGAAGCGAAGACCCTGGTCATTACAAGGGATGATCTGGCGGATAGAAAACTGGCGGATTTGCCTCTCGTGGAATTGATCGGAGTACCGTATGTGGTATCAAAGCCGCAGCCTAGCAATTCATTGATAGCAGCAGGAGTGCCCCTGAGACGGGAAGATGATAAGCAACAAGACATCGTTCATCTCGACCTGCAGGAAGGTCTTCGCCAGCTCGTGAAAAGAGGCATCAATACAGTGTTGTGCGAGGGTGGCGGCAATCTTGCCGGCAACATGATCGACGCGGGTCTGATCGATGAAATTGTCTGGATCGTCGCGCCCAAACTTCTGCACGATCCTTTGGCTGTCCCTGCGCTGGGCGGCAAAGCTCGAAGATTGGAAGATGCAGTCGAATTGCACGAAATGTCGGTCAAACACCTCGGTGAAGATGTAGCTTATTGCGCTCTGCTGGCGCCCGGCAAGAAAGTTCTTTTCGACAGCTAGATCTCAGCCCGGCTACTTTAGAGAGCTTTTGATCTAGCTCTGTTATAATTATTAGGCGAATCTCACTTTTCTTGAATATGAAAAAGACCCCTTTTGGCCTATCCAGAAGAAAACAATTCCCGGTCGGCCGACGCCGTCGTGGTTCAGCATTGAGCGAAGCGGGACCGGCTCTATTTTTGCTCTTTATGTTCGCCATTTTTCCAGTTGTCGACTTGATTTACTTCGGTGTCAGCTACTTTTCCATCGTCACCCTCAATGATCTGCAATTGCGTGAAGCGTCCAAATCGCCCAAGAGTTTGGCGGTTTCAGCCAAGGGTGACGTCATCGCGGGAATACCGACACGATGGGCGAATTCAGCATTGGGTGGACTGGCCAGATTGACCAACCCGCCTTTGACTACGGTCAACTACAAGATCAGCGAAGTGGCAGTTTATGTGAGTGTCGAGACCAAAGTCTCTATCGAGCCGCTCCTGAAAATTCCCTTCCTGGCTCAGATTCCGGGCATGGGGGCACCGGTGGAAATTAATATCGCGCGCACTAAGCCGCTGGAGAATCCCAATGATATGTTCCGCTAGAGTGCAGCAAGCAAGAAAGTCTCAAGCAAGGCGGACGCGCAGCAGCCGGGCTCAGAGCCTTGTGGAAGCTTTAACCGGATTCGTCATTTTGATCCCGCTTGGACTGGCAGCCGTGGACGTGGTCGCCTTCGTGTCCGCGGTCGACAGCAACGAGCACCTGGCCGAAGCAGCGGCGCGCGCCGCAGCCAAAGCGCCCAGCCAGGACGGTGCCCAGACTATCGCCGAAGACGTTGTGAAACATTGCACTCCCGCATGGATGGTGCAGCGCGTCATGGTCGATGATGTCGAGTACAGCGCCGGTAAAGGAGTTGTTTCAGTAGCCACTCTGATGAACGTAAAACTGCCGATTCCATTGCCCGGATACACTGAAGTAAGTTGCCGCGCCAGCTCGATCGAACCGATTGTGTTTACACCCGCACCTAACTAAGCAGGATCTTCGAATGCCACGTCAGTCACTGCAAAAATCACGAAGAGTCCGCGGACAGGGCGGCGTTTCCATGGTCTTGGTCGCTATCTCTGCCGGCTTTCTCATCATCTTGCTTTTCATCGTTTTCCAATTTCTCACTCTCAACAGCGGTTCAAGAGAAGTGCGCAATGCTGTCGATGCCGCCGCTCTCAATGTTTCCAAAAAAGTCGGCACCATAAGAGTGAATATCGGCAACCAATTTAATGACGTGTCCGACAAGGGCGGACTGGTTGGAATGAGCAATATAAACCGCGTCTGGGGCAAAGCATATTTGATCAATGCCAATGCCGAAGCCATTCAAAAGGAAGGTCTGGCCAATCAGTACACGACCCAAAACGCAGACGAAGCCTACAGAGTCGCGCAAAATGCCAATGACAGTCTTGTCGATGCGGTAACAAACAAACAAGCGCTCGATCAATTTTTCAACGAGATGGCCAATATGCGCAAAGCAAAATTGTTGGGCAATTCATCCGATTTGAAAACAGTGGACGGGCCCGGTTGGGATGTCGGAATGGTCGATCGCGGCGCACCCAGCAATTTGAAATTCGATGAGAAACAAATTCCCAAAGGCGGCACAGTCGCGCCGTCGAGCGCCGATCATGTGAGCGGATACAAGCCGTTCAAAGCAAACGGAAAAAATTTCTGTTTCGCTTCATTCATCCCTAATGAAATGCCGCACCTGACCACCGATTCTAATTTCAACGCCAACGATCGCCGCACCGCGCCTCTGGACGGCAACCCGGTGCCTAATGCGTTTCGAGCGAACGGCATCAATCTGGGCAGCAAATATTCTCTTGCCGCCTCAGCATCGAGTGTCGCCAATCCGCGCCACGAGTATCGTCTCGCCATTCCGCATGCATATATAAAAATCATCATCAAAAACACCGCCATCTGGCAATGGCAAAGTAAGTCTGTAGCTCCGAACACCACTTACAAGTTCGAGCCGGAGACGCAACAAGGCATTAAAAGCTATCAACTGAAAGATGGTCGCATTCTGAATGGATACGCATCGCTGGGCAACGAATACAAGGGAGCCAACCTGTATCTTGCAATGACGGCGCTCAAAGGCAGCAATTATCAGGAAATGTTCAATCGCATGCTGCAGCGCATCAAAGAAATAAAACATGATTACACGATGCAAGAGCTGCGGTCGCTGCTGGAAAAACAGCCGCCCGCGGACGGATATGTGATTTACCCCACATACACGACTCAGGATTTGACCGATCCGAAAATTCAAATCATGAAAGTCGACCCCGATCAACCAATGCTGCCTATAGAGTGGATGAATTCGCCAATTCAGATGGATGGCGTGGCAGCGGAAATCGTCAAAGAGAATCCGCAAAAAGACGAGCCCAATTACTGCTGGCCGGTAATTATGGGCGGCAATCCTGATTGCCCGAAGTACTCGCTCGTTTCCGGAAGAATAGACTGGACACCCGGTACTGGTTATTCGCCGTGTCTTGGGGTGTTGAGACTCTCGCGAGTGACCCTCAATAACTTTGGCGCTGAATTGATAATGAAGTAGGGTTGCTGATTTGAAACCCTAGTAATATGAAGGAAGACCCGGAGAGCTGACATGAACGTTTCTGCAAAAGCCAAAACAAGACGCATCGCGATCGCTTGGACGCTTTTGCTTTTTGCCGCGCTGGCTCCTGCTCATGCCGCCAACAAGTTCTTGCTGCAAGGCATTCAAGACTACCGCAACGGTGATTTCAATGCAGCAGCCGGCAATCTGGGCGCCGCCATGTCTACTGATTTCAACAATGCCATGCTGCATTACTACATGGGCAATTGCTGTGTTCATTTAAAACAAATGGAAAGCGCCGTTCGCGAGTTTCGCATCGCATACGCTCTTGATCCCACGGGTCAGGTCGGTAAATTCGCCAAGCAGGCTCTGGACTATCTGGATGTGGATGCGCAGGGACAGGGGCTCACGAAGAAGGCTGCGCCGTCGTCTTACGTGCCGAAGATGGACCCGGCCATGGAAAGGGCGCTTGCCGCTCTGGACAAGCAAGCACAAACCAATTCACCTTATGGCAAACCCAAGGCGGCAAGCCAGATGCCGTGGTGGATGCAGCAAAAGCATGGCAACGATGTGCCTCCGGAATTGTCGCGCTATCTCGACGGTTTGCGGCAGCAGTATGAGGGCAATTACGGCGGTTATTATCGAAACTCGCGCCCGCCGAGCGAGGTTCAGAAAAGCGCAGAAAACTTGAAAAAACTTTTGCAGGAAACGCCCAAAGACGGGAAGCATCATCTCAGTCCGCACGGAACGAATTTATACACGAGGAATTACACTCACTCGCAAAGCGAACCAAAGCCTGAGTCGGCAAAACCATCCGTGACGCCCGCGCCGACGCCGAAAGCAGTTCCCCTGGCAACACCCGCTGCATTGCCAGAAACTAAAACTGAAAGTAAATAAAAGGAACGGTAAGTGCCGGTGAAAATGCAATCGCCGCTATGAACGCGCAAGCGATGCAGGCGAGTTGGCGCGCAGGTTGCTGTTCAAATGCCGCTCTTATGGCTCTAGTTCTGTCAGACCAGTTGCTCCAGGGAACATCGACGAACAGTAAACCGTACACGCTGTACATGGTAAATGACACCAAAAATGGTGACTGCAATAATTTCTCTGCAAGGTTCGATTCGCCGTTTGCAGGGATGATCATGCTATGCACGACTGTCAATGCATCCGAGGCAGAATGTGCAAAGAAGAAGGTCCAGGCAAAAAGCGAGACGACAAATGTTCCGGCACAAGCCAGCGGAATAGCCAGACGATGCTCGTGAATTTTCTGCAGAAAGCGTACTTTTTGGATCAGTTTTTCCTGCTCGTGAGTGGCGATTATCAAGAATCCGTGAATGAATCCCCAAATAACGAACTGCCAGGCGGCGCCATGCCACAGTCCACTCAATCCAAAGGTGACGAGAATGTTTCTGTAATTTATAAATTGGCCGCGCCTGCTTCCACCAAGTGGAATGAAGACATAGTCTCTCAGCCAGCTCGACAACGAGATGTGCCAGCGCCGCCAAAAATCAACAAAATTCTTGGATGCAATCCACGGAAGATTGAAATTGACTGGCAAGTGAAATCCGAGCAAACGTGCTGATCCGGTACCTATGTCTGTATAGCCGGAAAAATCGAAATAAATCTGCAGCAAGAAAGCCGTCATCATCAGCCAGGCATCAAGCGTACCAAGTTGATGTACATTGCTTATCCCCTGCGCTGTAATCGGCGCCAGATTGTCAGCAAGGGCAATCTTTTTGAACAATCCCTGACTTATAAGAGCAAGTCCGGCAACAGTGTCCTCGGGTTTGAGCGCCTTTTCTTCATCCAACTGGATTGAAAACTGCTGAAAACGCTTAATGGGACCGGCAAGCTGCGATGGAAAAAACGCTGCAAACAAGGTGAAGTCGAGACCATTTCGAAGAGGTCTGTCCCCTTTTCGGACGTCGACGATGTAATGGATGAACTCAAATGTGAAGAAGGAAATTCCCAGCGGCAAGACAATTTCAACCACAGGTGTCTGTTGAACTTGCAATGAGGGCACGAAGTGAGCTACCTGTCTCAGCGCATCGAATACGGTGGCAATGAAAAAAGCCGTGTACTTGTAATAGGCAAGAGCTGCCAGATTCGCGCATATGACGAAGTAGAAGAGAAAGTCGTTTTTGCGATTTCGTTCGATGAACAGACCGGCAAAATAATTGAAAGCAGTCATTGCGAATATGAGAATTCCATAGACCGGCATCCAGCTCATGTAGAAAACATAGCTGGCCAGGCACAGGATGAACTTGCGCGTGGTTCCTCTGGTAGCCCAGTACAAAACGAAAACTAAGGGTAGGAAAAGAAAATAGTTGAGACTGTTAAATAGCATGTCTTACATACAGCCTCGCAATTTGGCATAAAGCGACTCCGCAACTTGCTCATGCCCTTCCTTTGAAAAGTGTGTCCTGAAGTACAGCGGCTTATGATCACGCTTCTCCAGTAAGTCAAACTGAGGATTCATGTCTAAAAAGGGTAACGACAGGTTTGAAGCAATCTCTGAAAAAATCTTCTGCTCATTCAAATCACGTTGCTTTAGCGTGCTCGGCAAGTACACGAGAATAAACTTGCTTCCCGCATTTTTGCTTGCTGCATTAGAAGCTTTGACCAGAGCCTCAGCAACTTTTCCTAAATACATCTGCGCAGAGTTCAAGGACTGTTGATTGCCAGCACTGTCGACCGGCTTTGCCGCAGCGGCACTTTGCGGCGCTTGCACCGGTTTCTCCGGAATTTCAGGTCTTCTGGCAGTAAGGGAGCCAAGTTTGTTCTGGCACTCTTCTTTGAAAAGTGTGATTTGAGCAGAGCTTTTGCCGATTACTCCCCATAGCCGACTATGGTAGCGCAACCATCTTGTTGCCTGCTTTCTTTGCCCTTCCGATGAGGCAAGCCAATGCTTCTGAAAGTTTCTGTCTTCAATAAGGCTGCCATCGCCAGCGATACCAAAAATCGGTCGAGCATTAAAGAAGCCTTGTTTGGGATCATGCCCCATGTAGAGCAAGCTGTTCGGGCGGGCGGTAAAAATCACAAGATCCGGCTTGAACTTGAGCGCCAAATGCTTAAGTCGCATGTATTCCTGCCCCAGACTGTAGGCAGAAACGCCAAAGTTAAGCACTTCAATTTTGCGGCCGCTCATCGAGGCGTTTAGTTTGTCCTCCAGCAGTGAGCAGAAATTGTCCCTGATGGGAACTTGCGTTCCTTCGGTCATCGAGCAGCCCATAACGGCAATACGATATGTGTCTGCGGGTTTGGCCAAAGTACGCTCTTTATCACGCATTCCATGTGAATTTATTACAGATTGCGCATAACCCTCAGTGCGGTAGGTATAGCTTCTGCCAGGCATATGCGTCCATCCGGTTACGGGCTCTATGTCCAAAAATTCCTCGTCTGCAACTCCGGCAACGTTCATGCACACTTCCAGGACGAGCAGACCTGCAGCAAAAATGGCCACAAACTCTAAAAAAACAACGAGCGCTGCGCGACGCCGCACCGTCGGCTTTTGCAAGTCTTTGTTTTTCTTTGTTGCTTCCACAGCCGGGGATATCAAGAGGAAAAACCCATCCTAAAAAGTTTTCGGGCAGATACTAGCAAAGTTTTCTGTTGACTACCTGTGGATCCTCTAATTACTAGAAAAAATTGCCGCCCCTTGCATAAGGGCGGCAATTAAGAGTCGATCCAACAAGTTGAAACCAGCTAATGAAAGCTAGTTGTTGGCGTGCATTTTTTTGATTTCGTCGGTGAGCTTTTGCACAACTTCCAGGCAATCTCCGACAATGCCGTAGGTGGCATGCTTGAAGATTTCGGCATCCGGATTGTTGTTGATCGCCACTATCACCTTGGATGAATTCATCCCGGCCAGGTGTTGAATAGCGCCCGATATGCCGCAAGCGATATAGAGTTGCGGGCTGACCGTTTTGCCGGTCTGTCCGACTTGATGCTGGTGGTCGATCCAACCGGCATCGACTACTGCTCTTGATGCACCCAGAGCTGCACCGAGTTCATCGCACAACGACTGCAGCACCGGCCAATTTTCAGGTCCTTTGATGCCGCGTCCACCCGAAACTACGATGGAAGCTTCGCTGAGCTCAATTTTGTTGCCTGATGCGGCGTGTGTTTCCACAACTTTCGCTTTGATGTCTGCGGCGCTGACCGCGAGATCTTCAACCGGGCAGTTGACGTTGTTGCTGCTCTCTTGAACTGCAAACACATTCGGTCTCAATGTCATGAATGCAACTGGAGAATTGAATTCGAACACTGTGTAAGCTTTTCCGGAAAATTGCGGGCGCTTGGCCAGAAGATTGCCGCCTTCCACTTCGAAGTCGGTGACATCAGACACGCATGGCGCATCGAGTCTTGCAGCAACGCGCGGAATCAAATCTTTGGCCATGCTTGTATTGGCGGCGAAAACGTATTTTGGCGAAACGGCTTTGACGCCTTCAGCCAATGCATTCGCATAAGCGTCGGTCGAATAATTTTCAAAGTCGCCACCGTCTACCACGAGCACTTTGGCCGGATGGTATTTCGGCAATGTGCCTGCAATGGACTTAACATCTTTGCCTACAATGAGAGCAGTTACGTTTCCGCCTGCAGCAGACGATTGTTTGTACGCTTCGGAAAGAGCTTCCAGACTCGCTTTGCGAATCTTGCCTTGGCGTTGTTCGATGAAAACCAGAATTCCCTCTGCCATCTTTCTATCTCCTGAAAATCTCTAAGTGAGTGTTGAAAAAAACTTTGTCGAGCGGTCGCGCTCAGCTTTAGATAACGCGAGCTTCGGTTCTCAAAAGCTCTACAAGTTGCTTCACTTGAGTGTCTGCGTCGCCATCGAGCTTGCGACCTACCGGTCTTTCTTTCGGCAGAGTCATCTCTTTCACTTTTATCTTGCGGCTGTCGGCAGCGAATTGACCCTTCACACCAAGAGCTTCAGCGTTCTTCACTGCGATCTCTTTGCGGCGAGCTGCCATAACACCTTTGATCGAAGGATAACGCGGTTCGTTTAAGCCTTTCTGAGTGCTGAATACAGCAGGCAGAGAACCTTCGACAAACTCGTGAGCGCCTTCGATTTCTCGTTCGGCTTTGAATTTGGTGCCGTCGATTTCAAGCTTGACGATGATTGTTGCCTGGGCCATATTGAGCAATTCAGCGAGCATTGCAGGAACTTGGCTATTGTCGCCGCCTACGCCTTGCTGCCCGCAGAAAATTGCATCGTAGCCGCCGTCTTTGAGAGCAGCCGCCAATACTTTTGCCGTGCTGAGCGGGTCAAGCGAAGCAAATTCTTCGTCGCTTATGTGCACTGCCGAATCGATACCGCGCGCAAGACTGTCGCGCAAGACGTCTGTTGCTTCAGCTCCACCGACCGAGAACACGGTGGTTTCGCCGCCGTTTTTCTCCTTCAATTTGAGTGCTTCCTCGATGGCAAATTCATCGAAGGGGCTCGTTATGATGCGCACACCATTGAAATCAATGTTTTTCTTGTCGCCGGCGATGGCGATTTTAGATTCCGTATCGGGAACCGCTTTCACGCAAACAGCAATCTTCAAGGACCTTCCTCCCAACTTAGCTCAATTGCGGATTATATTTTGAAGATGAGTGAAGGCTCGAACTTTTACCACATTCCTTAATTAGGAAGGTAGCAAAGTGCCTGTTTTCGCTAAATGGGTTTAATAAATGCGCGTCTTCGACCTTTGAAGAGGGTCCGATTCATTTGATCAGATTGTCGGGCGGCTCTTCTTCCGGCTGACTCGGCGCCTTGCTTTGCGGCGGCACCGGTCTTGATTTGATGCCCATGTCCATGTCGTAGCATTTCTCGGTCTGGCACCAGGAAATCGCCTCGACCAGTTCATCCGGATCGTCTATGACAGTCATCAAGTCCAGGTCCTGCTGTTTTACAAAACCTTTCTCGAGCACGGGTCCGCTCAACCACGCGAGCAAAGGATTCCAGAAATCGCTGCCGACAAGATAGAGCGGAAAACGCTTGATTTTGCCGGTTTGCATCAATGTCGCCGCTTCGAACAATTCATCGAGTGAACCGAGTCCGCCCGGCATCATAATGAATGCAACGGCATATTTGACGAACATCACTTTGCGAACGAAAAAGTAGTGAAAGTTCAATGGCACAGTCTGATAGCGATTGTCCTTGCCCTCACCGGGTATATCGATGCCCAGCCCGACCGAAACCCCGCCGGCTTCGAAAGCTCCTTTATTGCCTGCTTCCATGATGCCCGGGCCACCGCCGGTGATGACGGCAAAATTTCTCTCCGCCAGTTTTGCTGCTATTGTCCGGCAGAGTTCGTACTCTTTGTCCCCGGGCTGGCTGTTCTTGCTGCCGAAAATCGACACCGCCGGCGGTATCTTTGACAATTCGTCAAATCCCTCCACCAGCTCCGACATGATGCGAAAAATTCGCCACATGTCGCGGGAAGTCATTTCGTCGACATCGTATCTCTCGCCCTTCATATCTAACGGCTCCCTTCGATTCTGTCAGTTGGCAATAAAAGATTCCAATGCCTGCGCTTCAGGCATCTGTCCGGTTTTCACTAAAAATTCTATCTTGGTCAGGCGCTCACGCTTTTCCACAAGAGCGTCAAGTGAGTGCCTGGCGATGTTGCGCAAATCTCGCTCGACAATAAATGTGGACCGCTGCCCCAATTCACCGGCCACTCGCTTGGCCATCTCCGACATCGGCAGTTCGCGGCGATTCAAGCCGGGACCGCCGGGCAGAGAGGAGTTGATATTGTCGACCAGGGCGCGCATGTGAATCCATTTGCTTAGAAACGTTTGCAGCAGTGCAATCACCGGCATGGCGCTTTGCCTGGACAAAATTTCCTGGCAACTGACCAATGCTTGCCCCGTCTTTCCACTTATCCACTCTTCTGCCAGAGTGAAGACATGCGAATGATGCGGGCTGAGAGCGACTACAGTTGCGTGGGTGATATGCGTGGCAGGAAGAATGCTGACCGCGGCCTTTTGAATTTCGGCAGAAACGCTTCGCAAATCCGCCTCGAAACTGTCGAGCAAATAGTAAATCGCTGCATCATCCATGGTGGCACCAAAACGCTTCGCTTCCTTGTTGCACCAGGTGCTCAACTTGGGATTTTCAGAGCCTGAATAATATTTTTCCTTGGGAAACTCTTCCAGCGTGCAGACTGGTTTGACGGCCTTGGATGTCTTAAGTGTCGAATCGAAATTATAGGGGCAGGAAAAAATAATATAGGTATTGGGTGCCACGGCTGCCAGAGCCTTGCCGAGCAGGTCGAGCTGTTTGTCTTTGCCTGCCGAAGAGGCTTCTTCTTTCTTGCTGTCTTTTTCTTTGCCGCGCTTTTTCGTAAACAGCTCGCAGCGATCTATTAAAACGACTTTATTGCCCATGCCGAAAGGCAATGTGGCAGCGGCATCGATAATATCGGTCAGGTCGCAATTGTCGAGGCGGGTGAAATTGAAAGACGCCCATTGAGGATCGAGCAATTTTGCCTTGTAATCGGCAACTCGACGCGAAACCTCGAATTCTTCATCACCGCAAACAACAATTACCGGCACGCTTCTTTACCCCATCTCACGCATCGGACTCTTAGACGAGAGCCTTTTGCCCGTGTTTATGAAGTGTACGCGTTTGGCCACCGAAGTGCAGAGATCGCCCATGCGCTCTATAAATCTCGCACAGAATAAAAATTGCGCGCCCATGTGTGCGCTTGCCTGCTCTTGCTCTCCCAGTTTCGACAACAGCCGTTTGGACATTACATCGTGAAGGTAATTGACCTGACTGTCTTTCTGCAGCACTTCCGAAACTTTATCCAGATCGTTGGTGACGAAAGTAAGAAGCGCATCTTGCAGCATGTGGTGCACGACTGCGCACATTTGCGGCAGTTCTTCCGGCACTTCGATTTCTTCTTCTTTTGCCCATGAGGCAATGCGCGCCACTCTATTGGCGTGGTCGCCCAGTCTTTCAAGTTTGGCGACGATTATGGTGCAGCTTACAAGAGTGCGAATGTCTTTAGCGCTCAGTTTGTCCTTTTCAATAAGAAGTTCCAGGCACTTCTCTTCGATTTCCTGAGACCAGTCATTGATGCGCTTCTCCTGATTCTCGACTTCTTCCAGGCGAATTGAATCATCACGCTTCAACAAGTTGGTCACTTTGCCGACAGTACTGTCGACCATCCGGCCAAGAGTAAGCACATCTTCTTTCAACAATGTAATCGTTTCAGCCGTCACTCTTTCCGCCTCTTAAATGTCCCTTCAACTGACTTTACCCGCGCACCACAAGCGATACCAATGTCATCCTTTCTCGTTCAGGCGATAGCCCGAGCGATGAACAGTTTCCAAAAGCTCCGGATTCTTCGGATCTTCTTCAAGCTTCTGCCTGAGCCAGCGAACATGCACGGCAACAGTTTTAGTGTCGCCCTGGAAATCCGCACCCCAGACTTTATTGAGCAACACTTCGGTCGAGAGCGTTTTGCCCACATTTTTCATGAGAACTTTAAGAAGCGAAAATTCCTTAGGCGACAAATCGACAACTTTTCCCTTGTGTGTCACCGACTTGGCGTCATCATCAAGAATCAGCTCTCCGACGATGATTTTGCCCTGCCCCTTGGCCGCTGCCGTATCCTTCAGACTGCGGCGCAAGAGCGCCTGAATGCGCGCCATCAACTCAACGACGCTAAACGGCTTGCAGAGATAATCATCGGCGCCGCTGGACAGCCCCTCGGCGACATCGTCGGGACGAGCGCGCCCGGTCAGCATGAGAATAGGCACATCGGACGATCGTGAGCGAATCAATTTGCAGATTTCCGGACCGACGAGATCGGGCAGCATCCAGTCGATTATCACAAGCGACGGGTTTTTCTCATCGAATTCGACCAGCGCATGTTTGCCGTTTTTAAAAGCAAAAGTCTCGAAGCCGTGCCGCTTCAAATTGAATTGAAGAGTCTCGAGAATCGTCTCGTCGTCATCGATTAGCATGACCTTGAGAGGCGTTTTGCTCATGCTCTTTCCTGGCCTCCGCTGCTCAAACGCGGACCGGGGAACTCCAGGGTAAATGTGGAGCCTTCCCCTTCTTTCGATTGAACGTTTATCTTAGCATCGTGCAGATCAACTATATGCTTAACGATAGACAAGCCGAGACCGGTAGAACCACGACTGCGCGAACGATCGATTCTGTAGAAGCGGGCAAAGATTTTCGGAATTTCACTCTCGGACATGCCGATGCCGGTATCACTGACGGAAAAACAGCCAGAGCCGTTCGACTCAATTGTGACAACGCCGCCTTCGGGCGTGAACTTGATGGCATTTTCCAAGAGATTGAGCAGCACCTGATCTATTTGAGCGGCATTGGCATAAACACGAAATTGCGGCTCAATGCTGATTTTCACCACAACCGCTCCGGACCTGGCCAGCTTTTGCGTGGAATCGACCGCATACTGGGCGCGATCATTCAAATCAACCCATTCGCGCGGCACTTCATCGCGCGTGTCGGAAAGCTTTTCAACGGAGAGCAAATCATTGACGAGACTTTGCAAGCGATCGCATTCCTGCTTAGCCCGCTCGAGCATGCGCCGCGCCACTTCCGGGTCTTCAAGCCCACCATCCAGAAGCGTTTCCACAAGCAAGCTCACATTGGCGATAGGCAGCCGCAACTCGTGGCTGACTTCGGCAATCCACTGTTGAGTATGAGTCTTCTGATTATCTTGACTGGCGACGTCAGTCATCACTTTATGTGTATCTGACAAATTGGGCGCAAGAACGGACAGCTTCCAAAGATACACAGAAAAGACAAATAAATCTTATCCTCGAAAGCATATCCATCTCGTATATACAGTACGATAAGGCGAAGGCGCTCAGCCTGGCTTTTCCTTCGGGCAAGACCAATTTGGCTTAATGCCGCCATTTTTCTTTGCAGACGCGTATCTAAATATAAGAATTCTTAGCGACAAGTGAGGCGAAATTTTGGGACCAGTAACACTTTTGGTTTTAGACGGCTGGGGCATTTCGCCTGAAACGAAGGGTAATTCGGTGGCGCTGGCAAGAACGCCGAATTATCAGCGTCTTATCACTCAGTTTCCCAACAGCAGGCTGGATGCATCCGGTGAAGCGGTCGGGCTGCCTAAAGGCCTGATGGGCAATTCGGAAGTCGGACATTTGACAATCGGATCGGGCAGATCGGTCGTGCAAAAACTGACGATCATCAGCCGCACTATTCAAGACGGATCGTTTTTCGCCAATCCTGTTTTGAAAAACGCAGTCGAATACGCAAAAGAACATAATGGTGCCTTGCATATTATCGGGCTCGTATCAGACGGCTGCGTTCACTCCAGCCCGGATCATCTCGATGGTTTGATCGAGCTGGCCAAGCGCAACAACGTCAAAGAGTTGATTGTGCATCCGATTCTGGACGGCAGAGACACACCGCCTCGATCTGCATTGCGTTTCATGCGCGAGCTGGAAGAGAAGCTGCATGGCGTCGGCAAAATCGGCGTGGTGTGCGGCAGATACTATGCGATGGATCGAGACAAACGATGGGAACGCATAGAAAAGTACTGGCGTGCCATTGTTCTTGGTGAGGGAATTCCTGCCGCCAGCGCTCAAGATGCCGTGAAAACTTCTTATGAAAATGACAAATGCGATGAATTCGTTGAACCGGCAATCGTCACCGAAAGAACTATCAAAGACGGAGACAGCATCATTTGCTTCAACTTCCGTCCCGACAGAGTGCGGCAGATAAGCAGAGTGTTGACGCAAAAAGATTTTCAGGACTTTGCCAGACCGGTCGTGCCGGAAATCTATTACGCATGCATGACCGAATATGACTCGTCGTTGAAGCTGCCGATTGCATTTTCGCCGGAAACATTGCCCGCATCGGACATCACAAATACGCTGCCGGAGCTTCTCGCCTGCAGAAGCATGAGGCAATTGCATATTGCCGAAACGGAAAAATACGCGCACATCACATATTTTTTCAATGGCGGAAGAGAAAGAGAAGAACGGGGCGAGGAGCGCATTCTTGTGCCTTCACTCAAGGTCGCGACTTACGATCGCGCGCCGGAAATGCAAACACCGAAAGTGTGCGAACTGGCGTGCCAGTCTATAAGAGCCGGACAACATCCTTTCATCGTTTTGAATTTCGCCAATCCGGACATGGTCGGACACACCGGTATTCTCGAAGCGGGAGTCACGGCAGTCGACTCAGTCGATGTGGCCTTTGGAGAACTTTTGCAAGCCACTGAGGAAGCGGGCGGTGTACTGCTTGTCACGGCAGATCACGGCAACGTCGAGCAGATGATTGACTTGCGAACAGGCGAACCGCACACCGCGCACACAACCAACCCGGTACCATTCGTGGTGGCTGATTTTTCCGACAAGATGGGAACGTCTCATAATCGCTGGAATCTAGAAGACGGCACATTGGCTGATGTTGCGCCCACCGTATTGCAATTGATGGGCATTGAGAAACCAGTGGAAATGAACGGAAGATCTTTGCTTACCAAATTGACCGCGTCTAAATCAAAATAATTGCGTTGCTCGTGTGAGTTCTGCTTTATAAAGGTGAGCGCCTCTTCTTGAAGTCAAGCGTCACAATTGCTGACAAATAATGACATCGAGGCATGCACCTGCAAGCCAGGTGCAGCATAGAATATGGCGTTTTCAAGCGAATTTACAACACACGAATACTATTTGATCAGCTACTATTTACCTGTTAGAATTCGGCCGTTTCAGGTTGGCAAATGTATTACTATTGCCCCTTCGAAGAGTCCTCGAGATAAGTAGTCAGCTAAAAGGAGACGATTCAGTTTTATGACTTACAGAAATATCGCTTTGGCAGCAGCCAGTCTGGTACTTGTGGCTTCCCTGTCAGCTTGCAGCGGTTCTACCGACACCTCGTCGACGACGAGCACCACTACGAGCACAACAACTCCGGATGCGACCACAACCCCGGATGCATCCAGCACCGCCACCACCACTACCACCACAACCACAGCTACAACAACTGACAGCACCACCACAGGCACAACCACCCCATAGTTGGTGTAGTCTAGTCGTCTTAAGCAAGACGGTTGTCTCGGAAAATCGTATCTGCCGCCACCAGACTCAGTTCTCGTGGTGGCTTTTACTTTCATAGGAACAAAAGTTTCGGGCAGTTGTCTTTGCATACAGTCGGCTAAGTTGATTTGCCCTGGCGCAGGATGCTACAAGAAGCAGATCTTTAGAGCGCCAACGAATATGCAATTAAGCAATAGGAGATGATCAGTATGCAGGCCAGAAAAGGCATTTCTGAACGCAAGTTTGGCTCCTGGAAAATCAACAAGCCTCTGGCTGTTTCTTTTGTGTTGGCTGCCTTCACCATAGTCTCTTTCCGGCAGGATATAGCTCTGGCACAAAACACAAAAGAGCAAGGGCAGCCGGCACAAGGGCAGCCAGCCGGACAGGATCCCGCGCAGGTGATCAAGGACGCGCTTGGCAGAGCAGGGGCCAATCAGGCACTGGGCCAACCGGCACTGAACAGCGGCGGTCCGATATTGGCGCCGCCCCTTTCCTTTGTCGACATCAATTCAGGGCGTTTCGGCAAACTTGATATAGACATGGAAGACGGCCAATTTCTGGACGGCGCCGCCAAACAATTGCATCTGACCGCTCGCAATCTGGATTTGAATGAAGGCATTCTCAAGTCGCTCGACATTAATGTGAATGGAGGAACGTTTCAGGATTTCACAATCGACAATCTCATTTTGACCACAGCCGGCGATTTGAATTTCGACACGGGCATTCTTCTCAATCACAAGATTCTCCGCTTTACTACCCCCGCTCAGGCGCAAGTGACAGCGACGATTTCGCAAGACAGTCTGAACCGCTTCATCAATTCACCGCGCACCCTCGATCGACTCTCATATACGGCTACTAAATCAGGCGGCATGCTGGCAAACATTCTCGGCAGTATCGGCGGCAATGTCGGTTTCAGCCTCACCCAGGGCGATATCAGACTGGCAAAAGCAAATTCGATCAACATGAACCTGCAAACCCGCGTCGGATTGGGTCAGGTGGGCGTTCCGATTCCGGTCGCCATCAAAGCCAAACTCGGTCTCAAAGACGGCTGGGTGGAGATGCAGGATACCGAAGTGACCACGAACGGGCAGGCACTTAGCCCGGAGATTGCCAAGCTTATTGTGAATAAGGTGAACGGACTGTCGAACTGGGGTAAAAGATCTGATGACATTCAGTTCAGTTTTACCGAGCTGAAAGTCGTGCCGGGCAAACAGTTCATTCTCAAGGGAACGGCCGAGGTCAAACAACTCAGATTTAGTCGTCTTAGAACTTGATCTTCTTATCTTCTTGCCAATAACCGATAATGACTCGCGTGCCAGGGGAATAGGGAATGCACCAGGTGCGGTTCCATTTCGCTACTGTGAAATTGAAATGCACAAAAAGGCGCATCACTAAAGGAAATCACTAATAAGAAAGCGAGTTATGAATGTTCCGGCGGCGCGATAACAGACAATGGGATCAGCTGAGACAAATAAAGTTCACCCGAAATTTCACCAAAAATGCCGATGGTTCGGTGCTGGTGGAGTTTGGTGACACCAAGGTTTTCACCACGGCAAAAATCGAAGAGCGCGTGCCGGCCTTCCTTATAGGAAAATCGGAAGGATGGATAACAGCCGAGTATTCGCTTCTGCCCGGCTCCACGCTTGTGAGGTCCGCTCGCGAAGTGACCCGCGGGCAGCCCTCCGGAAGGACCAATGAGATTCAGCGTCTAATCGGACGCTGCCTGCGCACCGTCGTTGACCGGCGTGCCCTGGGTGAGCGCACGATTACGATCGACTGCGATGTCTTTCAGGCTGACGGCGGAACCCGCGTGGCCAGTATCTGCGGGGGCTTTCTTGCCCTGCATGACGCTCTGACAAAATTGCGCAAAGAAGGTCTCTGGGACGAACTTCCCCTTACCGAGCATCTGGCTGCCGTCAGCATTTGCCAGGTAAAAGGGCAATTGCTGCTCGATCCGAACTACTCGGAAGACTCGCAAGCGGAAATGGACAGCAATATTGTTCTTACCGAGTCAGGCAAAATCCTCGAATTGCAGATGACGGCTGAAACCAAGCCGTTCGACACAGCCAAGCTGCAAGATTTGATAAACCTGGCCGATAAAGGCATCCGAGAGATCATTTCTAAGCAGTACGAAGTGCTCAATCGCCGCTAGTTCAAGTAACGGTATGCAACAAGTGAAGAATTGCTCAAAATGCTGAGCCGGTCAGCAATCCCAGCTCCACTTGTCGACCAAGACCGGCTCCCCATGTATAAAATCCTGATGGTGAGTGGGTTTTAAGCCACCGAGTAGAACTTTAATTTATGTATTCGAGCTGCTGACAACGAAGGAAGAGCCTTTAAACTAGAGGTCAAGGGTATCTAGTGAAGTCGCCGCCTAAGTGAAAGCTCAAGTTACAGACAAGCCTCCGGAAATCGCCAGCACCAGGGTGGATGTTGGCTCGCACGCGTCTCTAGGCACAGCCGCCGAACGCAATTTCAATCCTGTCAGAGAGAGCTTCAGAGACGTCACCAGGCTCGAACTTTTTAAGTCCACATTGCGCGTGTTTATGCGCATCTATAGACTGCAGGGCTGGAAAGAAGCCTTGAGAGTTTTCCCGATTGTCTGGGTGATAATCAAAGCAGTACATGGCTTTGCCCGCTATCACATGGACGAATTCGAGCGCACATCTAAAGCCGGCTCGGATGTCGAAAGCGCCGTTCTCACGAGCGAGAAGTACGAAGAATACAGAAGACTGGGCGCCTGGTTGTTGAAACGCCTGCACGCGCTCGGACCTACATTTATCAAGATCGGACAGACACTCTCGACCAGAGCGGATCTCCTGCCCCTGCCCGCCATGTTGGAACTGGCGAAACTGCAGGAAGAAGTAGGTGCTTTTCCGACGTCCGTAGCACGCGAAATAATAATCCGCGAGCTCGGTGCGCCGCCCGAGCAGCTCTATGCACATTTCGACTCGGAGCCCATTGCTGCCGCATCCTTGTCTCAGGCATACAGAGCCACTCTCAAGGATGGTCGCTCGGTTGTTGTAAAAGTACAGCGCCCCGATCTCTCTCAGCGCCTTGCTTATGACGTCCAGGTTCTGGGCGCTGTTGCCGACGAAGTGATGAGATATCCGAGTCTGTGCCGGCACACCGACTGGCCGGCGGTCAATGAAGAATTCGCAAGGACTACTTTCGAAGAAATCGACTACATTCGCGAAGGCAGAAACGCCGACCGATTCAGACATAATTTCCGCAATTTCCCGAACATCTATATTCCGCGCATCGTCTGGCGGCTCACCGGCAGACGCGTTCTCACCATCGAGTTCGTGCCGGGCACAAGGGTGACAGATGTAGAAGCGCTCGAAAAGCAAGGTTTCAACCGCGCCGAGCTGACCAAAGTAGGCGCCAACTTTTATTTGAAGCAATTGCTGGAAGACGGTTTCTTCCACGCCGACCCGCATCCGGGCAATATGCGCGTCATGCCGGACGGACGCATCGGCATCTTCGACTTCGGCATGGTCGGACGATTGAGCAACGAGTTGAAGCAGCACCTCGTCAATTCATTCATTCACGTCATTCAGAAAGACTATCTTGCTCTGGTCGACGATTTCGTCGGCATGGGCTTCTTGAGAGAAGATGTCGATCGCGAAGCACTGGCGCGCGAATTGACTCCGATTATCAATTCACGTTTTTCGGAAGGATTGAATCGCGTGCAGTTCCGCAAAGTGCTGTTCGACTTCTCGGATGTCTGCTATCGCTACCCCTTCAGATTGCCGACCGAATTCACTTACGTCATGCGTGCCTTGCTGACTCTTGAAGGCGTTGCGCTCGTCATCAACCCTGATTTCAATTTCGTTGATGCAGCGATGCCATTCGCGCAGAGAATCGCAATGAAGAACAACGGCATGATTTCGCAGGTGGTGCTCAAGGAAGTCTTCACCGAAGGCAAATTCAATCCGTCAGCCGCGATAAAGCTGCTGAGAACGGCTGCTCGACTGCGAACTCTCGTTTAGTCTTGGTGATTCGGAAAGAGAGTCTCGCGGCTATACGGCGCCAATTCTCAATAACGCGAATCTGCGTAATATCCCCACTGAATACTCGTGGCGCGGATTAAATTACATACACTTTTTCGGCTTCGGGCCTATGATGTTTGTATCCAGTTAAATCCACAAACGGGTCACAGAACCGTGACTGCAACATCCACCGTTAATGTGCATAACATCGCCCCACGCCTTTTGACGTGTGGAAAGTGCAGCGAGTCTGTCGAGGCGCAGGCGAAGTTCTGCGGTCAGTGCGGCAACATCATGCATGTTCCTGCGCACTCGAGCAGCAGCGAGCAAAAATCAGTTCGCTGCACCAACACCACTCCCACTTTTGCAAAAGCGCGTTTCGACGATGTCGGTCCGAAAGTGCGCGCCGAAATCAATCAGATAATGAGCGCGCTTTTCAGAGAGCGGTTCATTCTGATTTTGAATACGTTCGTGCTTCTGGGCGTCAATCTTGTCGGATTCTGCTTATCGCTCAAAGCCTACACGGAATTCAACGGCGACGAGATGTGCAAGCTCATAATTGCATTCACGCCTTTTCTATTCGTCAATGGAGTGGGATGCGTCGCTTTGATTCCGATCAGAGGAACCAAGCGAGAAATCTACCGACTGCAGCAACGCTTGCAATTTCTGCGCGCCCAAATGGACTACCAGCATCTGATGCGCGGATAAGGACTACTGGCAAGCCTTCAGGCAATCGGCACGAATATATCGATCTCGCCGGACAGCGTCTTCACGTCGAATCGTTCGTCATACAGTTCGAAATCAGGACTGTCTGCGTGTTTGTACTCGCTCTTAGGAAGCCAGGTGCCCCAGATGTAATTGACCGTGTGCGGCAGATTAGTCAGCGGTCCTTTGTGAGTGAAGCGCGCATATTTGCGGCTCGGTAACTTCACCGCCACCATGCCTTCCGGCACATCATCCAGAGTCGATACCGGCCGACCGGCGATATAGACAAAAGTGTCGCCGTCCTTGAGGGGCAGGCTGTCATGCTTCGGCATGCACACGCCCAGTGAATATCCGCCTTTGATGTTAGGAATCTCGTTTTCACGTTCGTTGAATTTTTCCCAGAGTTTATTGATCTGCCAAAATGGATTCTCCGAAAAGCTGTCTCCCATGCCGATTACCAACTCTTCTTTGTGCTCGATAATTTGCGGTTGCATCGTCAGTCCTCCCTCTTCCAGATGAAGCATCATATCCATGGTTGCCGGTTTCTTCTCCAGCGGCATCATGCCTAGCTTTCGCATACGACCGGGCGTCATGCCGAACATTGCTTTGAAAGCGCGAGTGAACGCTTCCTGGCTGTCATAACCGCAGGCAAGCGCGATCTCAATCAACTTGTGCCTGCCGTCGAGCATTCTGCGCGCCGCCACCGAAAGCCTGCGTTTGCGAACGTATTCAGCGACCGACTCGCCGAGCACACTGAGAAACATTCGGTGGAAATAGTATTCGGAAAAGCCGATGTGCGCCGCTACTTCTTTGACGTCGAGCGGCTGGTCGAGCCGTTCTTCAATGAAGCTGACTGCGCGAGCGACTGGCATTAGACTTTCCGGCACGGTGGTTGCTCTCTTACTCAAACAGTGGACGCTCGTTTTCAATCGCTGGAACAATTGCAGCAATTCTAGGATGCGCCTATTAGCCTTTCTTGATATTTCCTGCTCAAAGCGGGCCGAATTACTTTGCATCAGCTCCTGCTTCATTGATATTCTCCCGCGTGAAACCACTTCCTTACTGAAGTTTCATCAGTTTTGGCGAAACACTTAGCATCTACAGTTTGTACAATTCCTTCATATTTGGCATTGCCATCCCCTTTGGTCGGTGCCGAGTAGGAATCCGCTGCTTGGTATAGCGCACGGAGAATTTGCATGGCTTTGAACGCTCAAGCGGTAAATCGCGCGGGCACAAGATGCGCAAACTGCTCGACGGCTTGTGAGCCGGGAGCAAGATTTTGCGGAGAATGCGGAGCGACTACTCATCGCGCTCAAGCCGAGACGTCAAATCAAGCCGTGAGCAATGCTGCCGCAGGAGGACAAACTCCTACGTTCGCCCGTCCCAAGATGCGCAGTACAGTCGACCCCGCTGTGTCAAAAGAATTAGGCTCGCTGCTCGTTCTGCTCATGCGCGAGCGCGTATTTCTGATCATGCACTGGTGCATATTCGTAACGCTCAGCCTCATCGGTTTTTCACTGGCAATGAAGTGCTACACGGAATTCCACGGCGACGACATGAGCAAATTGATGATGGCGATTACGCCAATGCTCTTCATCAACCTTTCAGCGCTGGTTTGCCTGACGCCAATCAAAGGCA
>Ga0268299_1001104_pt1 | contig 56505 bp, 27 predicted proteins | sample NOBtaG_FD_193484 | JGI IMG/M metagenome (GOLD analysis project Ga0268299, IMG submission 193484) | Activated sludge microbial communities from bioreactor in Nijmegen, Gelderland, Netherland - NOB reactor | ecosystem: Engineered > Bioreactor > Aerobic > Activated sludge | place: Netherlands... | reverse complement strand
ACTGCCGTCGCAGTTGTCCGTCGCCGATACCGCCGGATACGTCACCGGCGCGGAATCGCACCCGCCCGGCGCCGCATGAACCGAAATATTCGACGGACAGTTCACGATGACCGGGGCCGTGTTGTCGTGGACGGTGATAATCTGCTCGCATGTCGCTTCGTTGCCGCAATCATCGGTCGCCTTGTAGGTACGGGTGATGGTGTAGCTATTAACGCATGTCTGATTGCTAATCACATCGTTGACATGAACAACGGAAGTCACCGTGCCGCAGTTGTCGCTCACAACGCCACCGGCGAGCAAGAACGCGGCCATATCCGCGGCCGCCGCGGGCACCAGACTCGCGCATTGGACCGTAGCATCGGCCGGGCACGTCATGGACGGCGGCGTGGTGTCGTTGACCGTAATGGTCTGATCGCATGTCGCTTCGTTGCCGCAATCATCGATCGCCTTGTAGGTTCGCGTGATCGTGTAGCGATTGGGGCAGGTCTGATTGCTAATCACATCGTTGACATGAACGACGGAAGAAACCGCTCCGCAATTGTCGTTCACCAGACCGCCGGCCAGGAGAAACGCGGCCTGGTCCGCAGCGGCCGCGGGCACGAGACTCGCGCACTGCACGGTCACATCCGCCGGGCAGGTGATGGACGGCGGCGTGGTGTCATTGACCGTGATGACCTGCTCGCAGGTGGCCTCGTTGCCGCAATCATCGGTCGCCTTGTAGGTTCGAGTCAGCGTGTAGCGATTGGGGCAGATCGGATTCGTGATTTGATCGTTGACATGCATCACCGACGGCGGATTGCCACAGTTGTCGCTTGCGCTGCCGCCGGCAAAGTCCGGCGCGGGCACCAGTGAAACGCAATCCACGTTGATATCAGCCGGGCAGGTGATCGTCGGCGGCGTGAGATCCTGCACGGTAATGATCTGCGTGCGGGTCGTTGCATTACCGCATGCGTCGGTTGCCGTCCAGGTGCGCGTCACGACGTAGTTCCCATCGCAACTGCCCGGGGCAATTTGGTCGGGATTCAACGTAGCCGCGACCACGGTCAGATCGCAATTGTCCGACGCCGCCAGGGTCGGCGGAGCAACCGGAAGCGGCATCTCGCATGAAATCGTGACATCGCCGGGCGCGGGGTCAACCACGGGCGCAGTTGTATCGACGACCGTAATAATCTGCGTGGCGGTCGCCTCGTTGCCGCAGGCGTCCGTGGCCGACCAGGTTCGCGTAATGGTGTAACTGTGCGTGCATGCACCGGGCGCGATTTGATCGGCATTCAGCGTGGCCTCAGTCACCGAGCCATCGCAGTTGTCATTGGCCGGCAGCGTCGCCGGACCCACCGGCACCGCGTCGCACTCGACCGAAGCGTCCGCCGGCACGCCGCTGATGATGGGCGCTGCAATATCCAGCGTGATCGTGGGCAGATCGACGAGCACCAATGGGAGAATCGGCTGCGCAGGGACCTGATCGTCGCTCAGGCGATTCGGAATTCCGTTTGGACCGGAGGGCCTGAATTTCACCAGGTCGGCCGCCGTGCAATCGCTGGCCAGCACATTGAACGTGATCCGGGCCATCGTTGTCGGAGCAGATGTCCCGGTGCCGCCGTCGGGAATTCCCGTGGCGTAGTCAATCGTGCCCAGGCCGGTGTTAACGACTTCGTACACCTGCTTCGTAAACGGTGCATCACCGGGATCCGCGCTGACAAACTGCAGAAGCGCGGTGTCATACTCAAGGAAGTACTGCCCGCCCACCACGATGTCGCAGGCGTTGGACATGTCCACGCTGACGACCAGCGTGCCGCCCGGCTGACATGCCGACGTGGTAAGGGTCAGCGTCGTGGGCAGCAGATTGACCGTGACGTTGAAAGTGCACGGATCGCTCACGTTGCCGCATGAATCGGTCGCGGTGCAGGTGACCGGGGTCACACCGGCGGCAAATACCGAGCCGCTGGGAATCGAACAATTGACCACCGGCGCGGGGTCGCAGTCATCGAGCACCCCGGGCGGCGGATAGTTGACGATCGCCGTGCATTCGTTCGTGCCGGCAGTGACAATCTGATCCGGCGGGCAGGTGATTGTCGGGGCCTGGCCGTCGATCGTCGTCGTGTAGATCAGGGAATTGGACAAATTCCCGCATTCGTCTGCATACGTCACGGTGATCGTGGCGTTGCAGGTGCCGACGGTCTGAACGGTCGGCGCGGGCGAAGCCGTACAATTGTCCATCGCGGAACTGAGCGCAAGCGCCGCCGATTCGGCATCCATGACCGAGTCGTAGCACGGCCCGAGAACGCCCGACGATGATGCGGTCGGCGGCGCGATATCCAGCCGGGTCGGCGGAAGATCGTTCAGCGTCAACGGCAGAATGGCCTGACCGGGAACCTGATCATCGCTCAGTTTGTTCGGCGCACCGTTCGGACCGGACGGTCGAAACGTCACCAGATCGGACGCCGAGCAGGCACTAACCAGGATGTTGAATGTAAAGCGCGCCATCGTCGTCGTCGGCGGCGCGGTCACGCCGGTGCCGGCGCCCGGAATGCCGACGGCATAGTCGATGGTGCCCAGGCCGGTGTTGACCGATTCGAACACCTGAAATGTAAACGGCGCATCGCCGGGGTCGGCGCTGACAAACTGCAACAGCGAATTGTCGTATTCGAGAAAGACCTGCGCACCGACCGCAAGCGGCGTGGTCTGGACCAGGTCCAGATTGACCACCAGCACACCGGTGTTATCACACGGCGCGCTGGTCAGCGATAACGTCGCCTGGCCCCATGCCGTGCCCGCAAGTACACACACCAGCGCCGCCGACAGCAGCGCATGCCTAATTCCTGCTCGACCTGTCATATTCCAACCCCTCATCCTGCGATCACGCCTCCGTGCCGGTTAATTCCGGATCACGGGGGCGGTGGCGCGAAACTTGGCGACGCACCGGTGCCTGACTTTGACGGCGTCGAAGACGTCTCGGCGCGAATCGCCCGCCGCTCCGGCGCCAAGACCGGCCCGTCGGTTTGCGGCATCTGACCCATGTAGACCGAGATCACGTCATTCACATCCAGAACGCCGTCGCGATTGACGTCGCCGGCCTTCAGATGCGACATACCCAACTGATCGAGTTCCGCAACCGTAATCCGGCTGACCGGACCCCGGCGCACGATCGGATTGCCGCCGGGCACGAGGAAGGCCGGACAGCAGCCCTCTTCGCCGACCATCAGGAAGTTGATGGCAATGAAACTGAAGTCAGCGCTGGTGACCGAGCCGTCGCCGCTGATATCCGCATGAATCGGATTCGTCAGGCAGTTCGTGTTGCCCGACGGATACTGCGAGAGATACTGGCCCGCCCACGCGCCGAAGTCGAGTACGTCGATGAACGGATCACCATTCAGATTTCCGCCCACCAGCCGGTGACCGGTGTCGACCAGCGGATCGGCGCCCGGTTCGTCCGCGCGCTTGCCGGTGAACGACGCCGTGTACGCGATCGGACCACCCGTCAACATCACCTTGCTGGCCAGCGTGTGCAGCCGATCCCGCGCGATCGCGCAGCTGTAGACACCCGACGGCAGGCTGATCGTCGTCGATCCCGTTGTCGGAACGTATCCGCCATAGACGCACGCACCCGGGCCCAGGAAGACGGGCTGATTTACGGTGAACGTGACAGGTACCGAAACCTGATACGACCCGGCCGGCGGCGAGCAGCGCCAGAACTCCAGATCGATGCACCGCGTGATCTGCACCGGATACGGACCGCAGCCGTTGGTCGGATCGACGCCGCTGCTGAGTTCGAGCGTCACCTGAACCGACGGCGTCTCGCAGTCGTCCGGGATGTTGTTGTTGTTGCTGTCGGCCTCGCACGCATCGCCGACGTTGTCATTGTCGCAGTCGGCCTGCGTCGGATTCGAGACGGTCGGACAGTTGTCGACACAATTCGCGACGCCGTCGCCGTCACCATCGGTGTCGGCCACACCGCAACCACACACGCCTGGCGCGATCTTGTTCGGATCATTCGGGCAGCCGTCGTTGCAGTTCGGGGTGCCGTCGAGATCCGTATCGGTGTCGGCCACGCCACAACCGCAGACGCCCGGTGCAATCTTGTTCGGATCATTCGGGCATCCATCATTGCAATTCGGCGTGCCGTCGAGATCGGTATCCGTATCAGCCACACCGCAACCGCACACGCCCGGAGCGATCTTGTTCGGATCATTCGGGCATCCATCATTGCAGTTCGCCGTGCCGTCGCCGTCCGTGTCGGTGTCCGCCACGCCGCAGCCGCACTGGCCCGGAGCGATCTTGTTCGGATCGTTCGGGCAGCCGTCGTTGCAGTTCGCCGTACCGTCGCCGTCCGTGTCGGTGTCGGCCGCGCCGCAACCACACTGACCCGGAGCGGTCTTCAACGGATCATTCGGACAGCCATCGCAGGCATTTCCAAAGCCGTCGCTATCCGTGTCCTCCTGGCCCGCATTGGCCACGGTCGGACAGTTGTCGATGCAATTCGCCACGCCGTCGCTGTCACCATCGGTGTCGGCCACGCCGCAACCGCACACGCCCGGCGCCGTCTTGTTGGGATCCAACGGGCAGCCGTCAACGCAATTCGCGATGCCGTCGCCGTCGGTATCCACGTCGGGTACGCCGCAGCCGCACTGGTCCGGCGAGGTCTTGTTCGGATCAGCCGGACAGCCGTCGTTGCAATCCAGGGTGCCGTCGCCATCCGTATCAACGTCGCTCACGCCACAGCCGCAGATGCCTGGCGCGATCTTGTTCGGATCAGCAGGGCAGCCGTCGATGCAGTCCGGCGTACCATCGCCGTCGGTATCCGTCTCCGGCGTGCCGCAACCGCAAACGCCCGGGGCAATCTTGTTCGGATCATTCGGACAGCCGTCGTTGCAGTTCGGTGTCCCGTCGTTGTCGCTATCGGTGTCCGGCGTACCGCAGCCGCACACACCCGGCAGGGTCTTGAGCGGATCGTTCGGGCAGGCGTCGCACGAATCGCCGACGCCGTCGCCGTCCTGATCGTTCTGGCCGCCGTTGCCGTTGGCCGGGCAATTGTCGCAGACATCGCCGAATCCGTCGAAGTCCGCATCGGCCTGGCCGGGGTTGGGCACTGCCGGACAATTGTCGATGCAATTGGCCACGCCATCGCCGTCGGTATCCGTATCCGGATTGCCGCAGCCGCACGCGCCCGGTGCGATCTTCAACGGATCCGCCGGACAGCCGTCTATGCAATCCGGCGTGAGGTCCCCATCCGTATCGGTGTCGGCCACGCCGCAACCGCACGCGCCCGGAGCGATCTTATTCGGATCATTCGGGCAGCCGTCGTTGCAATCCAGCGTGCCGTCATTGTCGGTATCCACATCGGCGATGCCGCAACCGCACACGCCCGGGGCGATCTTGTTCGGATCGAGCGGGCAGCCGTCATTGCAATCCAGCGTGCCGTCATTGTCGGTATCCACATCCGGCACACCGCAACCGCAGACGCCCGGGGCCGTCTTGTTCGGATCGGTCGGACAGCCGTCACACGCATCGCCAACGCCATCGTTGTCGCCATCGGCCTGATCCTGATTCGTCACGGTCGGACAGTTGTCGCAGACATCGCCGAATGTGTCGCCGTCCGAATTCAACTGATTCGTATTGCTCAGCGTCGGGCAGTTGTCACAGACATCGCCGACGCCGTCGCTGTCGCCATCTTCCTGACCGGTGTTGGCCACGGTCGGGCAGTTGTCGGTGCAGTCGGGAATGGTGTCCACGTCGACGTCGATCGGTGTGTGGTAGCAGACCCCGATCGCGCACGAATCTTCGGTACAGGGGTCGTTATCGTCGCAGTTTGCAATGGTGAGGGTGAGCGAACTGACCGCCGAATCAACACAGGGGAGGATTGCACTACAGGTCAGCGTGAGCGTGACAGTGCCATTTGTCTGATCCCCGACGCCCGGGGTGTACACCGCCCCACTCGGAAGATGGGCATTGGTCCACAATCCGTCGCCGCCGGTCCACAAACAGGAGCCGCTGTTGGATGTGCTGCCTGACATGGGCGGCGTGATGGTGCCGGGGCATATCGTCTGATCAGGCCCGGCCACGGCCGTGGGCTGCGCCTGTACGGTCAGCGCCGCGTCGGCGCTGGCAGTCGAGCCGCCCAGGTTGGTGACCAGACAGTTGTAGTTTGGAGTCGCATCGCCGGCGTGAACGTTGGTGAGTGTCAACGAATTCGTCAGCGCGCCAGAGACCGTGGTGCCGTTGCCATTCACCCCGTTGGTCAGCGGCGTGGTGCCGATCCGCCATTGGTAGGACAGCGGCGCGTCGCCGGTGGCGGTGACGATGAAGTTGGCGGAGCCACCTGCGCAAATGGCTTCATTTTGTGGTTGTTGGGTAACCAGTGGTGCGGGTAGACAGTCCCATTGGGCAAGGTATGCTGAAACAAAGTCGCCCGCGGTTACAAAGCCCCCTCCCGCAACCAGTGCTCCGTTGAATACCGTTAACGTTGACGGACGTTCATTTAATCCAGCGCCGAGCACGGTCCAAGCCGAACCATCCCATTGTGCGATGCTATTAGCGCTCGAGCCACCGGCTGTGTTGAAATCCCCACCTGCTATCAGCTTTCCATTGTAAGTCGTGAAGGCGACTACACTATTATTCATCCCCGATCCCATCGCGGACCAACTCGAGCCGTTCCACTGCGCAATTCTGTCAGCACTAACACCGCCGGCTACATTAAACGATCCACCCGCCACTAAATTTCCGGAGAAAACTGCGAGCGCAGAGACAGTGCCATTCATTCCAGTACCTAACGGCGACCAGCTGCTTCCATTCCACTGCGCAATCCGGTTTGCACCCACGCCTCCAGCAGTTGTGAAATTGCCAGCGGCGATCAGGTTTCCATTGTAAACAGCCAATACGATAGCCAAGCCGTCAAGTCCGGTGCCCAATGGCGACCAAGACGTGCCATTCCATCGGGCAATGCGATTGGCGCTCGCGCCTCCTGCCGTTGTGAATAGGCCCGACGCGATGAGATCTCCGTTGAACACCGTGACCGCATTTACTTGATTATTCAATCCCGTGCCGAGGGGCGACCAAGTGGTTCCATTCCATTGTGCAATGCGATTCGCGCTCGCGCCATCAGCCGTTGTGAAGCTACCTCCGGCAACTACCTTGCCGTCATACGCCGCTAAAGCGCTGACAGAATTGTTCATTCCGGTCCCGAGTGCCGTCCAATTAGTTCCGTCCCACTCTGCAACCCGGCTAGCGCTTAGGCCGTTTACTTGAATGAACCCCCCACCTACTATCAATTTGTCGTTGCGAGGCAGCAGTGAACCCACGCCTTGACTAATTCCCGTACCGAGCGTCGACCAGCTACTACCATTCCACGCGGCTATACCTCTTGCTCCCGTATTGCCTGCGGCAATAATAGAACCCCCGGCAACTAGAGCACCATCATAGGTCATTAGCGTAAAGACAGTCGAGCTCGTCCCTGTTGCCAGGGCCGACCAACTTACACCGTTCCACTGTGCAACGTGATTAGCGCCAACTCCGCCTGCATTCGAGATTTGCCCTCCTGCGATAAGGTTGCCGTTAAAGGACGAGAGGGCGCGAACCGACCCATCCATCCCGGTACCTAGGGCAGACCAAATTGCCCCATCCCATTGCGCAATTCGGACAGCGCTCGCACCACCAGCAGCGGTAAAATGCCCGCCAGCAATCAGGTTGCCGCCGTGAACCGTGAGCGCTTCGATCCAAAGGTTCACGCCGGTCCCGACCGCAGACCAGCTGCTGCCATTCCATTGCGCAATGTAGGTCGCGCTTATTCCCCCGGCAGTGGTAAAGAACCCGCCAGCAATCAGATTACCGTTGTAGATTGTGAGCGCTACAGGAGATTCATTCATTCCTGTGCCTACAGACGACCAACTCACGCCATCCCATTTGGAAATATAATTTACAGAAGTGCCGCCCGCAGTTGTGAAGGTTCCTGCCGCGAAAAGTTCCCCATTATATTCCTGGAGGGCGTACACAGTCGCATTCATTCCCGTGCCGAGAGCAACCCAACTCACGCCGTCCCAGCGTGCAATGCGATTCGCTGCGGTACCTCCAGCCGTGGTGAATTCTCCGCCCGCGATCAAGCTGCCCCCAAAAACGGTCAATGAGCGTACGACATTATTCATCCCAGTGCCGAGTGGCGACCAACTGGTTCCGTTCCAAGCTGCAATTCGATTGGCTAATACATTCCCTGCTAGCGAAAAAAAACCGCCCGCCACAAGCACCGGTGGATTCGGTCCAAGGCCATCGGGGTCCCATTCAGTTGTTGCATACACACTGCCATCGGTCCCCGGAATCCCCTCGCCGGGCAGCCAGCCCTGTGTGCAACTCGCGGTGGTAATCGTAAAATTGGCGTCGCTGTCGTCGGACGGCAGTTGCGGCGCCGCCGTCGCGCGGACGCGGATGCGGAACGTGGACCCCGGCGTGCCGGTATTGACCACCCAGGGCTTCGAGCCGGTGTTGGCGATGTTGCTGAAAATCGGCGAGTAATTGGCCCCGCCGTCGCTCGACAGCAGAATGTCGACATTACCAGCAAACCCGTTGTTGTTCCAGGTGAGCATTTGAAGCGAGCCGTTCTCCCACACCTCGCCCCCGTTGGGTGCGGTGATTACGACATCAGGCAAATTGCTAAGACTCCTAATTGTTGTTCCACTCCCCGGATTAATTGTCCCCGCGAAGCCGTTTGAACAGTTCGCGAATCTGATCAATGAGGCGTCTGCCGTGTTTCGAGCCTCAATCCTCCTGATTCCATTGGCCAGCAAGTTGGGCAGGATCGCCCCCCACCTCCCGGACGTAGCGCCTACATTGGGCTCATACCATGTCGTGTAGTTCGTTTCGATACCGTCGTTTTCGGTCCAGGTACCTGAGATTGGGCGACCGGTTCCCAGTTCATTGTCATAAAGAAATAGCATTTGTTCGTTCGCGATCGAGGACGATCCCACGAAAGCCGTAGCCTGATTTGTGCCCCCTGAAGTTATGCCGTAGTCGAGAATTCGAAAGGTGCTGGTGGTGCGAAAGGCCTGGGTAGTACTTGTCCCGCTTCCACCATTATTCATTTGGACATAAAAATAGTTATCCGTGCCAGGCGAGAAAACCGCGTTTGCCGTTGCCGCAAAGGCGAACCACCCGGTGTAGGTGCCGCTTCCATCTGTAGTAAGCACAGAGTACCGATTGGCAGTTGTGAACTCGTTGATCGGATTGGTGCCCCCTCCGCCGCCGAGTAGTAATCCGCTCATTGACTTTCCGGCGGTATGACCTTGTATAAAACCAGCCGGGCCTGCGGTGTTGTCTATTCCAAAGTAATTACCTGGAGTTGCGGAGGTCGTCAGACCGGCATTACTGGATGCGCCGCAAAAATATCGATACGAGCTATTGGGCGTGAGGCCGGTCAATTTGAGACGGCACACATAAGGGAGCCGGCCCGGTGTGCTGTTGCCCGTAATCGCGTACTGAGGCAATATTAGTTCATCACTAAGTGGAATAACGGACTGCGCGCGTACGATATCAATCGAGACTAGCAGCGCAACACTACCCACGAATAACGCGGGGAAACGAAGAACAAAGCAATTGCAAAATGACTGCATCACACCGCTCCCAAGAACCATCACCCAATCATTCCTGCAAACAGACGAACATCAACATTGACCGTTTTGGCCTGCGCGGCTGTGCCGTGACCGGCCGCACATTTAGACTGGCAACTGCTTGCGGCCAACCGTCCCGCCGCGATCCCGCGCGGCGTGCCCTCGATGCGATCCACTTCCCCCTGAGTCGCATCGTACCGCAACCGATCCACTGTTACTGCAGTTTTTCACGGCAAAAGCCGCACCCGTCGCGCATCCCGCACCGCGCATGCCGGCTCGACCCGCGCGCGCGGCGCACGAAAACAAACCCCTCAGCGCGAGGGCCGGCCGTCGGGCGCCGGCGCCTCGCCAAGGAGGAGAAGAGGACGCTTGAAACGTCCCCCCATTCAGATGTCCGGCCGCATGCGGCCGTCGTAGGCGGATGCCTCTTTGCAACCCGCCGGCGGGGGATCGTCACCCCGGCTTTCGCAAGGCCGAAACGATCGCCCGCGCCCGGGCCGGTTGCGTCGTCCACCGCCGCAACCCGCCCCGCTGTTCATCGCGCCCGGTTTTCGGCGCCGGGTCACCGGGCGCCTGGTCTCCGGCACCTGGTCTCCGGCGCCAAGTCTTCAGCGCCTCGTCTCCGGCGCCGCATCTCCGGCCCCGTCGCGATTCGCCCTTCCCCTCCGCGGGCGGCCGCGACGCGCCGTGACCGGCGCTTCCATTTGGCGCGGCAACGCGACGGCTGTCTCAGCCGTCGCGCGCCGCGAGGTGTCACGTCTCATCCGGCCGCGCCATCGCGCGGCCGGCCCGCCGCGCCGCGACCGATTACGGCCGGCGGCGCGGATAGATCTCGGCGTCCGGCCCGTTCAGCGTCGGCATCTGGTCGAGTTGGACCTCTTTCACGCGCTTGCCGATCGGCGTCGGCGTCTGGCCGCCGAAGACCGCGGCCATGTCCTGCTGATCCAGCACGCCGTCACGGTTGACGTCGCCGACGGCCAGGTGGCCCAGGCCGCGGGCGATCAACTCCTGCACGGTGATGCTGGTGACCGGCACCAGGCTGTGCGGAATGGGCAGATCTTCGTCGCCCTCTCCGCCGGCCATGAGCGGCGACATCGAGCAGCAGTTGTTCTCCGAGACCATCAGGAAGTTGATGGCGATGAAGGAGAAGTCGCCGATGCCGACCAGGCCGTCGCCGCTGATGTCGGCGTGCGGGAAGGCCGTCGAGCAGGTGGTGTTGCCGGTGCCGTAGCCGGTCGGGAAGTTGAAGTCATAGAGACCGGCCCAGGTGCCGAAGTCCAGAATGTCGATGAAGATGTCGTCATTCAGGTTTCCACCGACGAGGCGATGGCCGCTGCCCGGGGTGGGCGGCGGAATGGCCACGATCGGCTCACCGGTGCGATTGCCGGTGAAGTCGGCGGTGAAGGTGGTGCCGGAATTCTGCGTGAGACCGTCACCGATGGTGACGCGGCTGCGCAGGGTGTGCAATTCATCCCGCGCGGTCACGCAGTTGTAGGTGGAGGGGACGCTGCTCGGGACGCAGATGGTGGCATTCGCCAGGGCACGGAAGAATCCGGGCGAATACTCATCTGAGACAAAGGTCAGCACCTGGCTGTGGGACTGCGTGGTGTTGCTGACGCAGTCGTAGACCTCGAACGTGATGCAGCGATTGAGCGGAAGCGGAGCGATCGACGGCGACAGTTCCACCGCCACGGTGATCGAGACGCCCTCCACCGTCACGGTCTGATCGCACATGGACGTATTGCCGCATTCGTCCTCGGCCGTCCAGGTGATCGTGGTCACGCCCTGCGGATAGGGATCGGTCAGCGGCAGCGCATCACTGCGAACGCCGGTGATGTCGATGTCGACGTCGGCGGTGCAGTTGTCGGTTGCCGTGGCATCAGTAATGACCACGCCCATCGCATTGCACGTCCCGGCCGGCGGCGTCACCACGATGTCTGTCGGGCAGGTGATCAACGGCGCGGTGTTGTCGATGCGGGTGTTGTAAGTGAGCACGTTGGAAACGTTGTTGCACCAGTCGGTGAACGTGACCGACACGACGGCCGAGCAGTCGCCGACAGTGCTGGCGGCGGCCACGGGCGAAGCATCGCAGTTGTCGATCGCGGAACTGTTGGCCAGCGCCGCGGCCTCAGCCAAAGCGACGCTCGGGTAGCAGGCCGCGATGGCGCCGCTGCTGGACGCCACCGGTGCGATGGTGTCATTGACCGTGAAGACCTGGGTGCACTCGGCATCGTTGCCGCAGGCATCGGTGATGCGATAGGTGCGGGTGATGGTTCCGCCGCAGGGACCGCCGACGAGCGCGCCGTCGCCCACGTGCAAGAGGGTCAGGCCGGCCGGCGCCGTGCAGTTGTCAGAGGCCGTGCCGCCGGCGGTGATGAAGGCCGCGACGTCGGCATAGGCCGCCGGAATGTCATCCTCGCACTCGACCGTGGAACCGGCCGGGCAGGAGATGACCGGATCGGTGGTGTCTTCGACCGTAATGATCTGGATACAGGTGGACTCGTTGCCGGCACAGTCGACGGCCTTCCAGGTTCGGGTGATCGTCCCGGTGCCGTTGCAACCGCCCAGGTTGTTGACGTCTGTATAGGAGATCGTCGGGAACTGGGTGCAGTTGTCGGTGGCCAGTGCGAAGCCGAGGGCCGTGTTCGGCGAGTTGGCCGAAAGGATGATGGTGCCGGAATAGAAGTCCTTGCGATCGGTGCCGTCGTCGCCGGCGCTGTCGTAGGTCAGGGTGCCGGAGAAGAAGAACTCGCCATCGAGGCCGAAGTTCGACATCGGCGAATTGGGCGTGGCCGGGTTGTACCAGTGGATCTGACCGTCGGAGACCAGTTTGCCGGCGATCTGCGCGGTGTAGACCGTGCCGGATAGGCTGAGGTCAAACTGGGTGATGACGAGATCGGTCAACGGGTTGCCCGGATTGGGACCGCGGATGATGCTGTTGATATCGACATTTGCAGCGTTTCCGGGGCCGTTCGGCGCGCCGTCCTTGTAGTCGCCGATCTTCCAGACGCAGGCGCCGTCCAGGGCGCGGTTGGCCGCGGAGTTGTCCACGTTGTTGTAGGTGTTCAACACTGGCACGGCGACCGAACTGTCGTTGGTGGCCGCGGGCAGCACGAAGTCAAAGCCAAACTGAGTCGGCGGCGCGACCTGTCCGAAGAGGAACGGCCATGTCAGCGGACCGAAGCCGGTCAGCGGCACGGGGTTGAAGGCGAACGGGGCGCCGTTGTCGTTGGCGTAACTGAACTGGCCCTTGAGGTAGGCCTGGGTGTGCGGCGCCTCGGGACCGGTCAAGTTGTAGTAAATCATCACGCCACCGCCGATGGTGCCGAAGGGAATGCCCGGCTCGGTGGACTCGTGGCACTGAATGGTGATATCCGGCGGACAATGCGTAATCACCGGCGCCGTGCCGTCAATGGTGATGGCCGGGGCGTCGATGGTCAGCGTGGGCAAAATAGACGCGCCGCTGATATCAGTCAAACGCGTCGGCGGGTTGTTGGTGCGGAAGGTGATCAGATTTCCGATCGAGCCCGGGCAGGTGTCCGGCCCGAGGACGGTGAAGGTGAGAATAACCAGGTCGGCGTCGGCCGAAGTTGGAGACTGACCGCCAAACTGGTCGATGCCGGACGCAAGGTTCAAAATGCCCGGCGAAGGATTGACCAGCGCCGGCGCCGTCAACACCGGAAGACCGAAAGGCGTTGCGGTGTACGTCCAACTCACGAGAGTAAGCCGCGCGGTGTCGTAGGCAAGGAAGGCCTGGAATCCAGCCGCCGGAGACTGTAGGTCGGCCATACTGAGTGTGACTGTGGCCGTTTCATTCGGCTTGTAGCATGCCTTGTCAAAGCCCAGCGACAGCGTCGACGACGCTGGGGCGCAGCCTGACGCCGCGACGAGGAAGGGCGAGAAGTCGACACCGGCGCCGACGATGGAATCGCCGGTGCCCGGGCCGGTTCCGCTCGGACCGTCAAAGGTCCCCCACCAGTTGCTCTCCGCATTGATGCTCTCGGCGCCGGTGTAAGTCGCGCCGACGCGATTGCCGCGAAGGTTGTTGTTGTTGAGGGTGTTTGACGAGATCGTTCCCGCGGCCTGAGTCGCGCTGAACGACACCGCTGAACCGGTATTGGCGAATCCGTTGTTCTGGAAGTTGTTGCAGGTGACCGTGCAGAACTGCGCACCGCGATCGGCGGCGAGATTACCAAAACTGGTCAAGGCCAGGGCGTTTCGACCGTTGCTTACGAACTGATTGCCACTAATGTCGGTCCACTTGGGTCCGCCCTGGAAGCCGTCAAAGGTATTGCCGTCAAATATGTTGTCGATGACTTGAGCCGGCGAGGCCGGAGAGGTCCCGAGAATCGCTCTACTACCGGAGTTCATGCCGGTCAGATTCTTCTTGATCAGGTTGCCGCTGAATAGAGGATTGCGGTTAATGCTGGGATTCACGTTGCGATTGCCATCCACAAAGAAGCCGGTGCCACCAGTGCGATTCTGCAGCCAGTTATTCGTGAAATGGAATCCGCTAAAACTGTCGGTGTCCAGGTGGAATAGTGCGCCGCCAGCCTGACTCGCTCCGTCGAGCGCATTCTTATCCACGGTGATATCTACGCCTGGGTCATTCAGGAAAACGGCGGATGCACTCAATCCACGGAAATCGTTGTTCTTAATCTGCAACTCATTGAGTGGCCCGCTGGACGACATAACGCCAGCCGCGCCGCCCGTAATTGCAAATCCGTCAATGGTGCTTCCAGCCGAGCCGGTAACCAGCAAGACCACGGTTCCGGATGCCGGGCTGATGACCGACTCGACCGCCGGATTGGCGACGCCAATCACGCGACCGCGCGCATCAACGCCAGACTGAGCGCCCTTCATGTTCAATGACTTGTTGAGCGTGACATTCTCCGAGAACGTCCCTGGTTCAACGTCGACGGTGTCTCCAGAATCAGCCGCGTTCACCGCTCGCTGAATCGCTTCGTCGCTCAGGCCTGTGCCCGGTGTGGTGACATACCACTGACCGGCGATCACTTCGATTCGGCCCGAGGCGCCGGCATCGAGGGCGTGGAACATCCTGTCTTCGATGCGGAATGGATCAGTTTCATCGAACGTCGTGCTGTTTGCCGTGAGGTCGTAGGCCTGCGCCGACTGATTGTCGATATAGTAGCCATCGCCGGCAAAGTCGTTGCCCGCGCCGATCGTCACCGCACCGGCCGTCGCGTCAAGACGCAGGTCGGTGCCATTATCGGTTGCATCATCAAAGTTGTTGCTGTTGACCGAGCCGTTACCGCCATTGGTGAAGCGGATGCCCGTGCCATTGTCGTAGATGTGGTTCGACGTGATCGTCGCGCTTCCGGCGTCGACGTCGATGCCGATCAGGTTACCGCTGATGGAGTTGTCATTGTTGGTGATGGAAGCCGAGGCGTCCGGTCCCTCGACGAGGATGCCCGTTCCGTTTGTGGAGATGTCGGTGTCGCCCGTGATTGACGCTGAAACGGTCGAGCCGTTGATGTTGCTTGCGGAGTCCTCAACCCAAATCCCGACGTCATCCGCATTGATGTTCAGTCCGCTGATCAGCACGTCAGTGCCGGGTAGTTGTGCGCTCAGATAGGTTGTCTGGAAGTTTGAGATCTGCATGCCAAGGGTGACGCCCGTCACGCTGCCGCCGGTGATCGACGGGGTCGCCGTCGTGGGCAAATTCCAGATGTCGTACCCCCAGAGGTCGGCCTGATCGCTTCCGCTGCCGTCGACAGTGTTGTCGGTAAGTGTCGCTGACACTCCCGTCTGAAGAGACCAGAGAATCATGCCGACCCAGTAGCCACTGCTGTACGAGTCCGGCACGGCCGACACGTCGTTGTTCGCAATGGTGAAGTTGCTCGCGTTCTGATAATGCAGATTGTGGAAGATGCCGACGTTTCGCGCCGCGACATCATTTCCTGAAATGGTCGCCGGACCACCAGCCAAATGGAAATTTCCGGTCTGAATGCCGGTGCTGACATCATCGAGCAGGTTGTCGTCGACCGCGGCGTAGAAGTCATTGTAAATCAAGACGCCGATGTCGCCGAAGTCTCCGCCCAGATTCTCGATTCGATTCTGTTTAATTTCATTGCCGGTGCAGGCTGCGGTGCCGCTGGGATAAAAATCTATACCTGTGTAACTTAGATTCTTGATGATGTTGTTTCGGACGAGAACGTTGTCGTACGATGTCTCAAATCCGGAAATGCCATCTTCGGCATCGATGTTTGCCCCGCCATAGTTTACCGAACTCGTGAGACTTGGATTGTCACCATCGAGAGTGAAGCCGTCTATGGTCACATCGTCCGCATCTACATAAATGAGCACTACAAATGGCCCGGCCGATGGATCGGGACTGGAGACATCCGGAATAATCACGGACTCCATCGCGGGGGCGACGGCACGCGTGCGAGCATCCATGCCCGCCTGGGCACCCAGCAATGAGAGGGGCTTGTCGACATACACTTGTTCGGTATATACGCCCGGGCAAACCTTGATGGTGTCTCCGGGGCTGGCAGCATTAATCGCAGCCTGAATCGTCGAAAATGCCGGAACCGCCGCGTCGCAATCTGTCGTGCTTGCCATTCCGTCATCATCCACGACGAGTGTCGCCGCAAACGGAAGGAAGCCGGTTCGCGAATTGTCCACCGCGATCATGTCGTTTGCGAAGCCATCCTTCCAAACAGTGATCCAATGCTCGTAACTGTTTCCGCCGAGGTCGGCGCTGGCCATCAGGGTGGGCAGGCTCGAGGTGCCCATGAGCATGCCGCTCGCCGAATATATCATCTGGTCACTGAATACTGGATCAGTGGTCAGATTTCCTGTCTTTCGAAATGTTATGACGAATGTATACCATCCGGAGGATGTCAGCGTGGTGATCACGTTGCTTCCCCCCAGGGTGAATGCGGAAACCTTGACGCTGCCGAGCGCCGGAACTTCGAAGCGGAAATTAGTCTCGGCGTTGAAATCGGAGAAGCCCGTGCCCGCGTTGCGCGGACTGGCATCCAGCCAGAACCCGTCACCCACGGGACCCCAGGTCGCCGTATCGACATAGATGTCCAAGGCGACATAGAAATCGCCGGCGTAGGGCGTCACCGAGCCGCCGCTCCGCGTGAACACCGAAGTACCATAACCCGGCAGGTAATCGCTGGGCGAATTGGCGACTTCAGCGTGGAATGCCCCGCCGCTGGAGGGATAGAGGAGAGTTCCACCGCTCGAAGGGACTCGAGTGATCGAATCCACCGTGCCGGTCTGGAACCATTCCGCTGTGTCCGCCGGGGCCTCAAAGCCGTTTGAGTGCGGGATCAACGCCTTCGCGGAGCCGGTCGCGATCAAAAGCGAACACAGACCCACCCACTTTCCCACGCAATTGAGTCGTTTTCCTAAAGACATCATTCGCTCCTTTGGTCAACTGCGGCCGCGGCCGCTTCTTTCGTGCCAAGCCCCCATATCAGGAGACAGGCGCGGGTCGCCCCGCGCTCCTCATTGCTTTCGCCGTCGGCGGGCCCGCAGGTCCGCCCGTTCAATTCCCTCAAGGCGTCAAAATATCCGTAAACGTCTGAATATCCCGTCCATCCACGAATCCATCGCAATTCGCATCCGCCCGCGCCACGCGCAGCGGCGTTGTGTCCAGGCCGAGCAGTACGTTCATGAAGATGGGCAGATCGTCGAGATCGACGTCGCCGTCGTCGTCCATGTCCGGCGACGGCGTGACCGTCACCGTGAAACTGCACACGCTTGTCAGGCTTGCGCCGTCCGTCGCGGTGTACTCGATCGTCGTCGTCGAGTTGGACGCAAAGGTCGATCCGGGGGCCGGACCTTGCGTCCGCGTGACCGTCGGCGTGCCGCAGTTGTCGGTCGCGGTCGGCTCGGTCCAGGAAACCACCGCGGCGCAACTGCCCGCGTTGGTGTTCACCGTGATGTTCGTCGGGCACCCGACCAGGGCCGGCGGGGTTTGATCCTCCACCGTGACCGCGGCCTGACAGGTGGCGACGTTTGCATTCTCATCCTCGACCGACAGGGTCACATTCGTCGGGCCCAGGCCCACGACCGTGCCGGCCGGCGGACTCTGTGTAATCACGAGATTCGCCGCGAGCGTGCAATTGTCCGCGGCGACGACCGCGCCGGTCAGATCGGGCAGCAAGGCCTCGCAGGTTGCACTCGCCGCGATCAGTTGAGCGCCCGGGCAGGTGGTGATCTGCGGATTGGTCTGATCTTCAACCGTGATGGTGACATCGCAGGTTGTCTGATTGTTTGCCCCATCGGTCGCCGTCATGGTCACAATATGCGGGCCGATGCCCACCAGTGTGCCCGAGATCGGCGACTGCGTGACCACGACCGGCGGGCTGCAGGCGTCCGTCGCAATCACCTGGCCGGTCAGATCGGGGAGGGCCGCCTGGCAGTTCGCATCCGCGGCAATCGTCTGCGCGGCGGCACACTGGCTGATCTGCGGGGCCGTCTGATCTTCGACCGTGAAGACGGCCTGACAGGTTGATTCGTTGTTGGCCGCATCCTTGGCCGTCAGCGTCACGATGTGCGGCCCGAGACCGACCAGCGTGGCAGCCGTCGGCGACTGCGTAACCGTCACCGGCGGGCTGCAGGCTTCCGTCGCGACGACCTGCCCGGTCAGATCGGGAATGGCCGCCTGACAGTTGGCATCGGCGGCGACCGTTTGCGAACTGGCACATTGCGTAATGTCGGGCGGCGTTTGATCCTCGACCGTCACGACCGCGTCGCAGGTCGACGAGTTGTTGGCCGCGTCGGTCGCGGTCATGGTGACGATGTGCGGGCCGAGGCCGACCGGCGTGCCCGCGATCGGCGACTGCGTAATCGTGACCGGCGGGCTGCAGTCATCCGTCGCGATCACCAGGCCGGTCAGGTCGGGAATCGCAGCCTGACACGTCGCGTCGGCGGCAATTGTCGGCGACGGTGCGCATTGGCTGATGACGGGGTCGGTCTGATCCGCGACGGTGACCACGGCCTGGCAGGTCGATTCGTTGCCGGCCGCATCGCTTGCGGTGAATGTGACATTGTGCGGACCAAGTCCGACGACCGTGCCGGCCGGCGGCGATTGGGTGATCGTGACCGGCGGACTGCACGCATCAGCCGCAATCACCAGGCCGGTGAGATCGGGAATCAACGCCTGACGGTTGGGATCGGCGGCAATCGTCTGCGCCGAGGCGCACTGGCTGATATCCGGCGCCGTCTGATCCTCGACCGTTACGACGGCCTGACAGGTCACCTCATTGTTGGCCGAATCGGACACTGTCAGCGTCACGTTGTGCGGGCCGAGACCGACCAACGTGCCGGGCAGCGGCGACTGCGAAACCGTGACCGGCGGGCTGCATGCATCTGTCGCCACGACGCCGCCGGTCAGATCGGGCATCACGGCCTGACAAGTGCCATTCGCCGGAATAGTCTGCGGCGATGCACATTGGCTGATGTCCGGAGCGGTTTGATCTGCCACGGTGACATCCACCTGACAGGTGGTTTCATTGTTCAGGGCATCTTTCGCGGAAAGCGTGATCGTGTGCGGCCCGAGTCCGACAACCGTGCCGGCAATCGGCGACTGTGTCACCGTGACCGGCGGACTGCAGGCATCGGTAGCAACAACGCCGCCGGTCAGGTCGGGAAGCGTCGCTTCGCAATTCGCGTCCGCGGGAATGGTCTGGGCGGCGGCGCATTGGCTGATCTGGGGCCCGATCTGATCCGCCACAGTGACATCCACCTGACAAGTTGTCTCATTGTTCTGGGCGTCCTTGGCGGAAAGTGTCACCGTGTGCGGCCCCAGTCCGACGACCGTGCCGGCAATCGGCGACTGCGTCACCGTGACCGGCGGACTACAGGCGTCGGTCGCAACGACCCCGCCGGTCAGATCAGGAAGCGCGGCCTGGCAGGTCGCATCGGCCGGAATCGTCTGCGCCGGAGCGCACTGACTGATTTGCGGACCGGTCTGATCGGCGACCGTGACCGTGGTCGGGCAGTTGGCCGTGTTTCCACCGGGGTCCTGCACGTGGATCGTCACATTGTGCACGCCAAGGCCCAGGGCTGACCCGGCGATGGGCGTCTGCGTGATGGTCAAGTTGCTACAATTGTCTGTTACGGTGACCAGCCCGGTCAGATCGGGCATGAGGGCCTGACAGGTCGGATCGGCCGGGATGACCTGCGGCGGTGCGCAGGTGTCAATGGTCGGCGGCGCACCGTCGATGTAGACCAGGGCGGAACCCAGCGTGCCGGTCACGTTGAAATTGGGAACAAACCCGTCCAGCACCTTGGTCACGCGCTCCGGGTTGCCGGCTGAGACGAGGACCGTGAAATGTGCGCCGGTGCAGGCGGTGGACAAGGCCTTGAATCGAAATGTGGTCAGCAGCGTTCCCGCAGGCGTCGCCGCAACGGGATTGCCGAATTGTCCGAGCATCTGGTAGAAGCCGTCGCCATCCTGCGGCGGAACGACTTCATTCAGGTTGCTGCCGACCGGCAGGACAGATGTCGTGACCGGAGCACCACCCGTGTTGTTGATGCCCAGAAACTGCAGCCGGGTGTTGTCCCAGCCGAAGACGATGTCCGCGGCGATCGAGTACTGCGTGACGGCACTGTCAGAGACCAGGTAGAGGCCGATGTTGACCATGCCATCGGGGATTGTGCTGGTGTTTCCCGGTCGAAGTTCGATGTTGATATTCGCGAAAGCAACTGAGGCACTCAGGGCCGCGCAGGCCCAGGCCGCGACGCAACTTGGACGCCGCATCTGGCGGTGAATCCTGAAACAACACACGCGTGGGGACTTCGCCATTCTTACGAACCGCCTTTGTCTCGGGTGGAGCGTGCAGGGTGCTCCGTCTGGTCACAAGTCCTCAAACAGCGCGAGGCCGTCCGCTCGGGTCGAGCGGACGGCCTGCGCACCAAATGTCAATTACGGTCTCTTTTGCTGCGGCTGAGTGGACCCGCTTGTCGGCGTCCACACATCGCCGGCGTTCGCGGCGCCCTTGCGTTCAATCGGCGTCAGCACGCCATCGTTGCCCGCCGGAGGCGACGCGGGCGGCAGGCCCATGTACGCGAGGATGATGTCGTTTACATCCAGCCAGCCGTCGCGATTGATGTCGCCCGCGATGAGGCTGTCGAGATTCCTCGCCCGCAGTTCCTGCACCGAGATGCTTGTGATCGGTCCGGGGCTCATCTGGCCGGCGTCGCCGACCATCGGAACCAGTCCCTGTCCATCTTGGCCGCCCGGCGGCGCCACGATGTTCAGCAGACCGCAGCAGTTTGCTTCGCGGAACATCAGGAAGTTGATGGCGATGAAGGAGAAGTCGTCGCTATCGACGTCGCCGTCGCCACTGATGTCGGAATGCGGCCCGACCGTGGCGCAAGTGGTGTTGCCCGTACCGAAGTTGACCAGATACTGACCGGCCCAGGTGCCGAAGTCCAGAATGTCGATGTATTCATCGTCATTCAGGTTTCCGCCCACCAAGCGATGGCCGGTGCCCGCCGGTCCCGGCTCGCCGGCGCGCTTGCCGGTAAAGTCGGCTGTGTAGTTCGGAGCAGACCCGGTCAGCGCGCCATTCACCGTATCCACACGGCTGCGAAGCGTGTGCAGCCGATCCCTGGCCGTAACACAGGTCACGTCGCCAAGCGGCGCACAAATCGTGCCGGTTGCGATTGCACTTCCCAGCACACTGTTAAAGGTCATCACTTTCTCGATCGTCTGCGACGCGTTCACGCAGTCGAAGACTTCGAAGGTGATGCAGCGCTGCAATTGCGGAAGCAGCGGTCCTACGCCATCCGGATCGGTCAACGTGACGATCGGAGACAGTTCAACCGTCACCGAAATCGCCACGGCGTTCACCGTGACAGTCTGAACGCACTGCGACGCATTGCCGCAATCGTCCGTCGCGGTCCAGGTGATCGTGGTGACGCCCGGTGGGAACGAATTGGGACCGGGTGTGACGATCGCCATAGTGTCGCTGCGAACGCCTTCGACCGTCACGGTTGCGTCGCAATTGTCGGATGCGGTCGGCGCGACGATGTTCACGCCATCGGCGTCGCAATCCTCGAGTTCCGCCAACGTGGGATTCACCACGACATCGGCGGCACAGGTGATGACCGGCGCGGTGTTGTCGACAATTGTAATGATCTGATCGCACTCAGATTCGTTGCCGCAGGCATCCACTGCCTTCCAGGTTCGCGTTACCGTGCCGGTGTACGTACACCCGACGTTTGGAACCAGCGGCCCGTCGGAATAGGTCACGACCGGGAACACCGTGCAGTTGTCGGTTGCAGTCGCGAAACCGAGGCCCACGTTGGGCGAATTGGCCACGACCGTGATGTCGCCGGCATAGAAGTCGATCAGGTCCGTGCCGGTGTCGCCCAGGCTGTCGTAGGTCAACGTACCGGAGTAGTAGAACCGGCCGTTGAGGTTGAAGTTCGCCATAGGTGAATGCGGCGTTGCCGGGCCAAACCAGTGAATAAGGCCATCAGCGAGCAATCGGCCGCGAATCACGGCAGTATAGACCGTGCCGGAGAGTGTCACGTCCTGCTGGAAGACGTCAATGTCCGTGAGTACCGGGAAGCCAGGGGCGTGGTTTCCACGGATGATGCTGTTGATATCGACGTTGGTCGCGTTTCCGGGGCCGCCACCGCCGTCCTTGTAGTCGCCGATCTTCCACAAGACGCGATGGCCCGGATTCGATTCGACGCGACCCGCAATCGAGCTGTTGGTATTGTCGTAAGCCAGCAACCATGGGTCCACGGGAGCGCCGGCATAAGTCGGCGCGGGCAAGACCATGTCGAAGCCAAACTGCTGGGGCGGCGCGATCCCGCTGAAAATCGTCGACCAGGTAACAAGCGGCCCGAGGCCGGTCAACGGTGCGTTGCTGAAGTTCCACTGCGCGCCGTTGGCGTTGCCATAGGAGTACTGAGTCTTCAGGTAAGCCTGGTTGGCGGGAATCTCCGGTGCCGCCGAATAGTAAATGGCGACGCCGCCCGATGCGACGCCAAACGGAATGCCCGGCGTGCCCACCGCGAACGCGCCTCCATCGGTGAAGTTCCACTCATCGCATTCGATGATGGCATCCGGCGGGCAGGTGATGACCGGGGCGGTCGTGTCGCGAACCTGAATAATCTGCACACATGAAGATGCATTGCCACAGAAATCTGTCGCCGTCCAAGTGCGCGTAATGTCGTAGTCGGCACAGCCCGGCGGTGGCGTCGTTACAGCGTCTGAATAGGCGATGTTGATCGTGCCCGTACAATTGTCCGTCGCGGTCGCCTCTCCGGTATTGGCGGGCAACGTCGAGGCCGAGCACTCTATTGTCGTGTCCGTCGGGCAGGTAATGTCCGGCGGCGTATCATCAACGCGCGTCACATATTGCAGGAAGTTTGAGACGTTTCCGCAGTCGTCTGTATAAAAAACGTGAATGGTCAGCGCGCAATCCACGTCCGGCGTCGGTGCGACCGTTTGAACGAGCGGGCCGACGCAATTGTCCGTAGCAGAACTATTCAGCTCCGCTGCCAACATGGCCGCAGCCTGCGTCGGATAGCACGCCGCAATCTCGGCGCTCTTGCTCGCGACAGGCGCGGTACCGTCGATCTTGATCGGGTCCGGCGAGTCTATAAGCAATCCGCCAATGCTGTATCCGGGCTGAGTAATGGTGCCGAATCCAAATCCTGCAAGATCGGTCAGTTGAGTGGGTGGTCGTTCTGGCTCACCACCGATGGTGTGCGGATCCGGTCGAAAGTCAACATAAACCGCCTCACATCCGTCATTTGATTTGACCCTGAACTTCAAGTGCGCCAGGTGCCACGATCCCGACACGGGAATGTCGCCGGCAAACACATTGATCCCGTTTGCGAGATCAATCTTGCCGGGGGCCGGGTGATTCAAACTAGGGACCGTGACGCATATCGGAATCGTCTGAAGATCGAAAGGCGAATTCGTGTAATATGAACTGGTTATTGGGTTCGGATCGCACTCCGCAATATACTCAAGTCGATCCTCACGGTACTTCAGAAACGCCTGAAAGCCCGCAGTCGGACACGTAACGTTGTCCATGTACAGGTCAACTTCGTAGTAGTCGTTCATCTTGAAGCAACCCGGGTTGGCGGGACCTTCAAGTCGCAATGTGGCAGTCTGGCATACAGGCAGTTCGCAAACGTCAAAGTCAACGTGATTTGTTGCACTGCAGCCGTTACAGCCGGTCACCGTCACGGTCAACGTCACGGATGCCGGAGGCGGTGAACCGACCTTAAAGGAAAAAGTTGACAAATTCGTCGCGCTGACGGGAGTGCCGCCCGCGGAGATGGACCATGCGTAGGTCGCAGGCGGGCCCATACCGCACGAAATCGAAGGAACCCAAGCCACATACCCGGCCCAGTTGGGGCAAAGAGCGCCGCCGGCGTTGTGGGTGATGTTGACGTCGGGGAGGGGCTTGATCGTGAGCACAAGTGAATCCGTGTCGTTTGTACACGGAGAATTGCCAAAGCACTCCAGAGTCAGCGTGACGCTTCCCGCGAGCACGTCAGCCGGACTGGGCGTATATGTGGTGGTTGGATCCGTGTCATCTCCAAAGGATCCGGTACCCGTGGTGGTCCAGAGACTCGTACCGTTTCCATCTGTGCAACTCCCTGACAGAGTTGCAACCTGGCCCGCGCAGATTGACTGATTGCCGCCGGCATCCGCAACTACCGACGAAACGATGGTAACGATTAGATCATCCGTTGCGGCCACAGTGCATGGCGAGACGGCATTGCATGCCAAGGTTAGGGTGACTGTTCCAGCGCTGATGTCGTTGGGACCGGGTGTGTAGACGGCATTTATGTTAGCCGCGTTATCGAAGTTGCCGTCTCCACTCGTGGCCCATGAACTGGTGCCGTTGCCGTTTGTACAAGAGCCTGATAGGGAAACTGTATCGGTCTGGCAGATGGTCTGATTCGAACCGGCGGTTGCAATCGGCTTTGACTGCACATCGACTGTTGCACAACTCTGCGAACTGAAGCAGCCATTCGAATCGGTGACAGTCACACAAACTTGATAGTTGCCGGGGGTGGTCGGATCGAAATTCGGGTTGGCCACATCGTCATCATCAAGATAGGGCAAGCCGCTGCCAGACCAGAGGTACGTGTACCCGGAACCGGAACCCCCGGATGCCGTCGGCGACCCACCAACGGGAAACGGCGGCGAATCCTCGCAAACAGAGAACGGACCGCCGGCTGAGGCGACAGGATTCGCGTTGACCCTCAAACCGGTCCCACCAAAGGCAGTGTTGTATCCGGGAACACACGATGTGCACCCGCCCGTGCCCGTGATTGTGCATTCAATGACGACATCGCCGGTTACAACACCGACAGCAGTCACGGTGAATGTGGGGTCGGTTGTCGACCCGTAGGAGACAAGGCCGCCTCCACTGACAACGCTCCACGAGTACGCGGTCGGCGAAATGTTAGCGACAACCGTCTTAAGCGTGAGCGACTGACCCACACAGATGCTGGTTATGCCCGGTGTAGGGTCCGAGACAATGTTGCATGTGCAGTTGTGCGGAATCGGCGGATCATCCGCTTGAACCGCGGACGGTTTCGCGAGGAACGAGGCCAATGTGAACGCGGTCAGACAAACGAAGAATCGAGGTCTTGTGGCGGCCATCTGAATCGCTCCTTACAGCCTGTTTTGACATTTGCATACGCCGGCGTGCGCAGTTCCTGCGCGCAGCCCGACAATCGGCCTGTTCACGGCCGTTTTATGCTCACCTCACCCCAATGAACCGACGTGACGTTTTCCCTGTAATCGCTTCCGTCCCGACGTGACCGCCGCTCCGAAACACCTCTCGTGCGGTATCGGAATTTGACTACAGCCGATATGCTACAGATTCCTATACCCGATTTCAAGAGGCCGACCGGCGCAATTCAATTTTTTTTTTTGATTTCTGCAATGGATCTCTGGTTGTCCTTTTGCGCATCCCTGCGCAATTTCACGCTGACCACCCGAAATTTCAATTTGTCATCGGGTGATGTTCGGCCGCCCATCCGCATCGCGATCCTCGACGCGGGCACGGCCTTGCACGTTCGCTCCATCCTTCAACCCCGCGCCGGACTCCTGCACATCCAAGTTGATAACTTACGTGAGAACAAGGGAATATGGCTCTCGGAGAGATCAATTCACAGGCTCAAATCGTTGTGACCGCGCGACCGGTGAAATCTCGTAGGCGTCCGGTCGCATTGTTTCAGCCTTTCGTCAGATTCGGAAATTCCACGCGTGCGCACCGTAACCCTATGCCAGTAACAGGAATACAGCCGGATTGATTCGTCGGGATTCGGAATGTTGACGGCTCGGGGAGTCACTAGACGGCAGGTCCTCTCGATCCATGCTCATGCGCGATCGGCGCGACGAAGCGGAGTCCAAGTTCTTGATCTGATTGACTTTGTGAATTCCAAGCCCGATTCCCGCGCGGGAGCCTGAGGGATCGATAAGCGCTCAGGAAATCGGGTTGATGCCGGGAACTATTGCCCAAGCAATCGTGGACGGCCACATGACGCGAATCAGGTCAAAGCACCACGACACATTCATGCCGCGGTCATCGCCGGCGAAGCACGACACTGCGTGCCGTTCTGCGCCGCGCGATGACGAGCGAGTCTGATCATGTCCCCTCACCCGCCAATCAGATGATTGACGAACACCTGAACATCGCGACCGTCGGCCAGGCCGTCGTAGTTCATGTCCGCCTGCAGGGCCACGCAACCCGGACAGGCAGCCGGATTCAGCATCATGTTGACCATGAACGGAATATCCGCCGGCGTCACCGCCCCATCACCGTTCACGTCGCCCCGCGGCGCGGCGTAGTTGATGTTCAGGTAAAGCCAGCCGCCGGCCGGCGTTGGGTTGTAGTCGCTCACCTTCAGCACGAAGACGTGCCCTGCCGTTACCGGATAGTTGAAAATCCGCGACTGGAGGTTGCCCGGCCAGGCATCATCGTCGCAGATGTAGTAGCCGAAGTCGTCCGGGCCCATGCAGAAGCCGACTCCGCCATCTCCACAGGGATTGGCAAAGGCCGTGCCATTGAAAAGCGCCAACACGGTGTCGTAATTGCTGCCGAAGGTGTCGATGGTCACGGCGCCGGTCACGGTTGGGAGGAAACTGTAGAAGACGGAGTTGCTGTTGCCGCTGGGGTGGCCGCAGGCCGTGACGCCGTTGGTGCCATCCATCTCGTGGCAGTCTCCGGCGGTCGCGGTCGCACCGCCCGTGTAAAGCGGCGGCATATTGTAGACACCCGGAATATTCGGAAGCGGCGTGCGATTGTTGCACAGATCGTTGACTGGCGGCCCGTGGGTGAAACTCAGATTCAAGTTGAGCGTGCCGCCCCCGATGGCCGTGTTGTAGTCGGCAGCCTTGATCATGTAGGTGCCGCCCGGATACACCGCCACGCCGGACACCTGCGATTGCAATCCGCCATTGATGTCGTCATTGCAGGCGATCTGGTTGTGCCAGTAGAAGATATTCGCACCGACGTATGAATTACATCCGTCCCAGATCGAGAGCACGGTGTCGTAATTCGATCCAAAGGTGTTGACGGTGATCCAGCCGGGCGCAGGCGGATCGTACCTGAACCACACGGAATTGCTGACCCCCTGATTGTTCCATTCGCAAGATTCCTCCGGCTCGTAGAACGAGGACGTCGTCGCACTGACGGTGTTGAGGTTGCCGCTGCTGTAAGACGTGCCGGTGATGACGACGGGGTTGATGCACTCGTCGTTGAACGGACCGAAGACGGTCATGGATTTGTAGGCATTGACCAGGCCCCATCCGAACGATGTGTCGTAACTGAACGGCCCCAGGTCGGTCGCGCCCGACTTCATGGCCGTCTCGATGGTGGACGAACTCCAGGTGGGATGAACCGTCTTGACCAGCGCCGCGACCGCTGCTGCGTAGGGCGACGCAAAGGACGTGCCTCCAATCCACGTGAAGTCTCCGGCAGCGTAGCCCGCCGCTCCAGTGCGATCGGTGGCGCGGATGTTCGTGCCGGGCGCGGAGAAATCGAGCCCCGTGCCGAATTGACTGGTGATATTCCGCTCGCCACTCTGGTTCAGATTTCCAACTGAGTTGACCCCATCCGCCGAACTTGGATATTCGATGGTCGCCCAGCCGCCATTGCCGCTGGAAGCAAAGTGGACCTGACCATTGTTGTAGCCATTGAGGTACGCCGCATCGATCGCGTCCGACTGGGTGCCGTAGGAATTGCTGTTGTTGGTGACTTGAATGCCGTTGTTCACCGCCCAGTTCAGGGCGTTGACGGTCCAGGCGTTGCTGGCGCTGTTCTGCGTGGAGCAGGTCGGGGTGACCGCAATCATGCATCGCGCCGACACCACGCGACAACTTGGCGCCAAGCCGACGATGCCGGTGCTGTTATTGAAATGCGCCGATACGCAACCTGCGACGGCGGTGCCGTGGTTGTCGCACATGTTTCCGGGACCGCCGCCGGCAACGCCATCGGCCACGCCCGTGGTGAAGTCGCGCCCGGCATTTTGATTGATGTCAGGATGGTCCTGCTGAACGCCGTTGTCGATGATCAATACGCGAACCGAGGACGCGCCGGTCGAGATGTTCCATGCTTCCTCCCCATCCATGTCAACATCATTGACGCCTTCGACGCCGTTCAGCGTCTGGCCCGTGTTGCGGATGCCCCATAGGTTGTTCATCTCGGGGTCGTCGGGAAAAACGCCGTTGATGACGGTGAAAAACTGCTCCGGCTCGGCCCACTCAATCCGCGCATCCTGCGCAAGGCGATTGGCCGCGGCCAGCACGTCGAAACCGTTGCGCAGCGTGCCGGTCAGTCGATAGGCGTTACGCATGCCGCCGAATGTGTGTTCCCTGATCTGAAAGTCGCCGGCCAGATCGCGCAGCAGGTCGGCCGCCGCATCGCCATGCCCCGACTTGAAGCGCACGAGCACATCGGGCCAAATCGTCACCCAGCCATCGTTGATGCGAAGGCTGCGGAATACCGGCGATGCGTAACTGATCGCGCCTGAATTGACCACGGCTTGAATCTTCGCGTTTGCGTCCGATTCATTCGCCATCGGTTGCGCCAACCTGAGAAGACTCCAGCCCTCGACGCCGGTCGGTTCCGCCCCGGCGACCGCGAGTCCGAGTTTCTGCTCCGTGCGATTCGCCGGATCGGACAGATCCACACCCGCAACCGCGCGAACGGCGATGCGATCCCTGTCCAGGGGCATCGGAATAATGCGACCGTGGTAGTAATAGTAGTTGGGTAAATTCGGATCATCGCTCATGGGCGTGGAGAGGTCGAGATTCTGAATCGCCAGCCTTCCGTCTTTCTTGGGATTGCCTGCATCGCGTACGGCCAACTCTTCCGTCGAGGGCGGCACCGGGCGGTAGTCGACTTCGCTGCCCCCCATCGCCTTTGCCGGGGGCGGCGCCTCGTCAAAGGCCTCCGCCTGCCGGCCGGACATGAGAATGACGGACGCCAGTACGCTGATCGTGATATGGGCACGCATTGCTGTTCCTTTCATGATCAAACCCCGCATAGGCGGGTGGCCGCGCAAAGAACCGGCGGCCAGTAACCCTGCGGGGAATCCGGCCCGTCACTCACGGACAATCCGCCGGAATTTCACGGGTGTGGTATGCTGTAGTGATGGTCGTAATCTGACTGGATGACCCATTGTGACCCCGCATCAAGAACAGTTGGTCCACCGCGCCACGGCGGGCGACAAGGACGCCCTCGGCGAGTTGTTGGAGGTGTTCGGTCCAGAAGTCGAGGCAACCCTGGTCATCAGCCCGAAATGGCAGGGCGTACTGGGCGCCGCGGATGTCATGCAGGTGACTTACCTGGAGGCATTTGCACAAATACGGGATTTTGACCCGTCGCGGGCGGAGTCATTTCCTAACTGGCTCAAGCGCATCGCCGAGAACAACCTTCGCGATGCGATTCGGTCGCTCCAGGCCAAGAAGAATCCACCGGCCGATATGAAACTTGAGGCGCACGGCGCGGAGAGCGGATTGGCCTTGTTCGACATTCTCACATCGGGCGGAGGGACGCCCAGTCGAGCCATGCGTCAGGGAGAGGCGACGGAACTGCTCCACCGCGCGCTCGCGTGTCTGCCATCGGACTACGCACGGACGATTCGACTGTATGACCTGGAGGGCAAACCGGTCGAGGAAGTGGCGACGCTCCTGGGTCGCTCGACCGGAGCCGTGTACATGTTGCGTCAGCGAGCGCATGATCGATTGCGCGGCTTGCTCGGCCGGGCCTCGCAGTATCTTGAATCACGGGCGTGAGTAAGCGCCCGACTTGCACGCATTGAATGCAACCCACGCGGGTATTCAATGGCAGGCTCATACCCCGACAGTCCGCTTCATCGTTCCTGGATCAAGCAGGCGCGCATTCAATTTGACGCGGCCGAACGTCAGGCAATTGCCTTCGGCCTCTGCGGCACGATCGATGCATCCGCGGTTGAGGCCCAACGCGTTCCCGGCTACACGCTGGAGCGCGAGATCCACCGCGGCGGGCAGGGCACGGTTTACCGCGCCCTACAGAACAGCACCGGCCGACGGGTCGCCCTGAAACTCCTGCACGACCACGCATTGGGCGGTCCGCTTGAACGATCGCGATTTGAGCGCGAAATGCGCGTGCTCGCGTCTTTGCAGCACCCAAACATCGTTGCAATCCACGATGGCGGCGGCCACGACGGGCGCTTCTTTCTGGTTATGGACTACATTGCCGGACAGCCGCTCGACGGGTACCTGGCGTCCCGCGATTGCTCGCTACGCGACACGATCATGCTGTTCATTCAAGTGTGCGATGCGGTGAATGCCGCGCATCTGCGCGGGATCATTCATCGCGACATCAAGCCCGCAAACGTGCGCGTCAATGACGACGGCAAGCCGTTCGTGTTGGACTTTGGCCTGGCGAAACTCATTCACACCGCCGAGGACGATTCGAGCGAGGGAGCCGGGCTTGCACCGGCCATGACGATCACAGGCCAATTTCTCGGATCGCTGCCGTGGGCGGCGCCTGAACAGGCCGAGGGCAGTCCGTCGCGCATCGACGTGCGCACGGATGTGTATGCGCTGGGCGTCCTGCTCTACCAGATGCTGACCGGGAAATTCCCCTACCCGGTTCACGGTCCGATGAAACAGACGCTTGAGGCGATCGTTCATCAAGCGCCCGTCCGGCCGCATACGCATCGCCGCGACATAGACGACGAGTTGGAAACCATCATTCTAAAATGTCTCCAGAAGGAACCGCCTCGGCGGTACCAGTCGGCCGGAGAACTGGCGCGCGATCTGAGTCGTTATCTGAAGGGCGAACCGATCGAAGCGAAGCGCGACTCGCTGGCATACCTGATCCGCAAGGGGCTGGGGCGGCATTGGTTGCCCGCGAGCGTTGCCGCTGCGTTCGTGCTCGTCATCGGCGTCGGATTGATCGTGTCGATGTCGCAGTGGCGAACCGCGGTCCGCGAGCGGAATGAGGCGGAGGAAGCGCGTAAACGCGAATACGCCGCCCGGCAACTGGCGGCCGACGAAGCCGCTCGGGCAAACTCGGCAAACGACTTTTTGCAGACCATGCTCGCGTCTGCCAACCCGTCTGTCAGCCAGGGTCGCGATCTGACCGTACGCGAGGTCCTCGATACGGCGGCACAACGGGTGGAGCGTGGCGAATTGTCGAATCAGCCACGGGTCGAGGCGGCCGTTCGCCATACGCTCGGGCGGTCGTACTTGTCCCTCGGACACTTGGATGTCGGCGAACTTCAACTCAAAGAGGCCCTTCGGCTCAACGAGCAGATGGATGGACCTCAGGGCAAACCGTTTGGCGAATCACTTTGCTGGCTGGGAGTCTTGGCGCGACAGCGAGGAAAATATGATGAGGCGGAACGGCTCCAACGCGACGCACTCGCGGTCTTCCGCGCGCTGAATCCGGAAGACCCGGAATCCGTCGCGAATTCGCTCGCGGAGTTGGCCTTTCTGGCGGACTATCGCGGACGCCGCGAAGAGGCCCTGGCTCTGACCATTGAGGCGATCGGATTTTACCGAAAGGTGTTTGGACCGGAACACCGCGTGATTTCGATGATGGAAAGCGTGCTCGCCGCCCGGTCTCACGATCACGCGAATTCGGTGGAACAGGCCCAGCGCTCGGTCGACGCGCTTCGCGCCCACCACGGAGAAAAGCACCCGGAAGTGGCGAGAGCGCTGACGCGATTGGCCGCGGCGCTGTTGTCGAAGCCGGACGTGGCTCGCGCTGCGGAAACACAGGAGCGGGCCGTGGAACTGTTGCGCGAACTCTTCGGAAATGAGAGCCCGGAGACGCTGTTTGCTGCCGCCGAACTTGCCGCCCACTACCGCATGCTCAATCGGGAAGACAAGGCGGTCGCCATGCTGGAACCGCTCTTGCCGGCCGCGGAGAAAATCCACGGCCCCTGCAACGAAACCCGATTGACCTACCTGGTTTGTTCCGCGGCTGTGATGGCCAAGTCGGGGAATCTCGATGGTGCGGAGCGTGCATATCGATCGATCATCAACGCAGTTGACTGCCCGGAGTGGGAGAGCGAGCCGATTGGCTTGAACGCCCGCTTCGCGGTGGCCGAGATGATGCTGGATCGCGGGGAATGCGACCCGGCGGAACCGTTTGTGACAGCGTGAAGTCGTACGCAGATGCGAATCCCGGACGAACCAGCCCGGGCATGCTGGCGCGCATTGAGTGCAACCTGGGTGAAATATGTATTTGTCGAGGTGAGTTGGCGCAAGCCGAGACCCACCTGCTCGAAGCACACCGGCGGATCGAAAAGTCCATCATGGTGGGACCCCGCTTTAAGAAGCGAATCGCCCGCGCCCTCGTTCGCGTCTATGAAGCCTGGGATGCCGCTCAGCCGGGAACCGGCAGGGCTGAAATCGCCGCCGTGTGGCGAGCCCGGATAGAAAACCCTGATTCCATGAGCGACTTGAAAACGACGCGTGATCGCTAGAAATTATTGACGTATGTCGGCTTTGTTCGCCGCGGCAATCGTGGGGGCGATCGCGTCCGCATCACGCATCGCCGCCTGTGCTACTTTCCCGTCGTCGCTCCTGCTATAATCCTCCTCCGTCACTTTGGAGGACGGAGGATCCATGCCCGACAAATCCCGCCGCGCCCTGATTACCGGCATTACCGGCCAAGACGGCTCGTACCTCGCCGAGTTTCTGCTCGCCAAGGGCTACGAAGTGCACGGGATCATCCGCCGGACGAGTTCGATCAACACCTCCCGGATCGACCACCTGTACCAGGACCCCCATGTCCCCTCCCCCCGCCTCATCCTGCATTACGGCGACCTGTCCGATGCAAGCATGCTGGCCTCGGTCATCCGACGCGTCGAACCGAACGAGATCTACAACCTCGGGGCGCAGAGCCATGTCCGGGTGAGTTTCGACATGCCGGAGTACACCGCCGATGTAACCGGCGTGGGCGCGGCGCGGCTGTTGGAGGCAATTCGCGACGCCCGAATTCAGTGCAAATTCTACCAGGCATCGAGCAGCGAACTGTTCGGTGACGCCCCTGCGCCGCAGTCGGAGACAACGCCGTTTCAACCGCGCAGCCCCTACGCGTGCGCGAAGTTGATGGGCTACTGGATGACCCGGAATTACCGCGAAGCCTACGGCATGTTCACCTGCAACGGCATCCTCTTCAATCACGAAAGCCCGCGTCGCGGCGAGACCTTCGTCACACGCAAGATCACCCGCGCCCTGGCGCGAATCGTCAAGGGTGAGCAGACTAAACTCTACCTCGGCAACCTCGACGCCAGACGCGACTGGGGCTACGCGCCCGAGTTCGTCGAGGCGATGTGGTTGATGCTTCAGCACGGCCAGCCCGACGACTTTGTCATTGCCACCGGCGAGACGCACACCGTACGGGATTTCCTGGACATCGCCTTCGGCATCGTCAAACTGGATTGGCAGAAATACGTCGAGATTGACCCGCGGTACTTCCGACCGACGGAGGTGCATGAACTGCAGGGGGACGCGTCCAAGGCAGCGGAGCAACTTGGTTGGCGGCACAAGACCAACTTCGCGCAACTGGTGCGGATCATGGTTGAGGCGGACCTGGCGTCAATCGGGGTTAACGTCAAAATATAACAACGTAGCGCTCGTGAATGGGCTTCGGTTCGGGAATCGGCTGAGTATGAGTGGAAACGAGCACTACAACGAAACAGATCCGCCGCCAACCCATGATGGCAGTGTCCGCACAATTACGGACGAAAGCGTCATCGACAGTTCACAAGCAGAGCGCATCGAAGCCATCGAAGGCAACATCCATGTTTGCCTTTCCGCCTCCGGGGAATACACCGATCTTGGGAGCGAGCAGGAAACGGCCGTCCTGGCCGACCTGAAGGCGCGACCGTGGCGAGAGGTCGTTCGCGAACGATTCGAATCGTCCCAGCCCTGGCTTTATCGCATTATCACCAGCCCGCGACGAATCGCCTGTCTCGACCTGCTGTCGATCGAAAGCGGCCACCGGGTGCTCGATGTGGGATCGGGCTGGGGCCAACTTTCCATACCGCTGTCTCGCATCTGCGAAGTCCATGCATTGGACCAGACCGTGCCTCGTCTCAGAATACTCGGGGAAATCGCCCGACAGGAACAAGCGCGACTTCACTACCACTGCGGCGACATTCGCACCTATCCGTTTCGCGAGCGGTCGTTTGACCACATTGTCTTGAATGGCGTGCTCGAGTACCTGGCGCGCGGCGCGGCGGAAGCGCCCTTTGACGCGCAACTCGCGGCGTTGCGCCGGATTCGGCGCCTCCTGAGACCCGGGGGAACGCTTTTTGTTGCAATCGAAAATGCCATCGGTCTGAAGTACATGCTGGGCACGCCGGACGACCATTCAGGGCTGCCCGGCACTTCCATTCACTTCGACCCGCCGGCCGGACTTCCCGCTCACACCTGGGCGCTGGATCAATACCTGGACCTGTTTGGACAAGCCGGGTTTGCGGTGGAACGAAGCGTGGCATGCTTCCCGGATTACAAACTCGTGGACCAGGTGATCGATGTCGAAGAAATAGACGGCTACCTCCGAGACGTGCAATCTGCAATTCCGGAACACAGCGGCGCCGACGGAACACTGGCAATCGGCCACGATCGCCTGAACGACCTTTATCGAATTCTGGGCCGACTGGGGGTCGGACGCTACTTCGTCCCTTCCTATGCCTTTGTCCTTCGAAACGCCGACGGCACTGCGCCGATGTCGGACGACGACACCGGCGACGTTGTCGAGGCGCTCGCAGAGTCGGGGCTCGTCAATGCGGAAAATCGGGACCGGCTGGTCATCCGGCGACAGAAACCACCGACATACCGTCGCCGCGAGGAAGCGCCGGTTCGCTTTCATGTCGAAGAGAAGGGCCGGCCGATAGCGACCGTCAAGTCGATACCCGCTGACGGACGCTTCGACATCGAGGCCGTTCGCGCCGCATACGCCTGGCACGCGAGAGGGCGTGAATATAGACCCGTGCGATTGCTGGGCGAGCATATTGCCAACAATAGACTTCTTCTGGTCGAGGAGTTTGTACACAACACAAGGACCCTTGACGACCTGATCGAACAGGGAAGCGCGTCGCCCGAGGACGCCACGCTCCGAATGGCCCGCATCGCCGACGACATGTGGCGTCTCGGCGAAACCCCAGACGCCGAACTGCTGGAGACGGAGTTGGTGAAACTGCGGCCCGGGTTCAATGCGGTCATTGAATCCCCGCGACTGCGCGAACACCTCTTTCGCGCATTCCGGGACATGATGCTGGCCAGGGCTCCCGAACTTCGCACCGTGCTGTCGACCCGCGACTTGATCGGGCGCAATCTGCTGTTCAGCCCCGCGGGCGAGTGCATTCTGGTCGACTTCGACCTGGCCCATCGAACCATGCTGTTTTGTCTGGACGTCGCTCGCAACCTGATTCACGTCCCCTATTGCACCGCGCGATTATTCGATGCCGCGATGTTCAACGGTCTTGATCGTGAACTGGTTGCGGTCGCGGCGGCCGCAGCGGAGTATCAACTGCAATCCGCGATGCAGCCGGGGTTCGCGGCGGGCCCACTCCGCGAAACGTATCAGACTGCCGTCATTAAAATCCTGGCGCCCGATTCGGCGGCAAGGCTCGCTGCGACGAATCAGACCGTCAATTTGATACGCCAGATTGACGTGATGCGCGAGGAATCGCAAAGGCTGCGCACCAACGAGGCTGTATATCTCGCGAAGCAGGACGAACTCCTGGGCGAGATCGAAAAGGCACGTGTATTTCAGTCCAATCTCCTGCGCGAAATCGCCCAACTCAATGAACGAGTGGCCGAATTGGCAAGCGTGCAGGCCGAACAGGAACAGGCCGCTTGTGCCACCGCCGAGCAGATCAGTGAGGCGGAGGCGGAAATAGGCACGCCCTCCGACCCATCGGCGGATCTCGATCAGGCCGGGATCGCAAGCCTGCAACCTCTCACTGATGCTCGATCCGAGTTCGCACACGCCGTGAACTCGATCGACACGCCGGCCCAAGCCGGGGAAAAACTGGAGCAGCCATGCGTCGACATCATGGCTGTCTCCTACAACTCCCATCGCTGGCTTGAGGGCTTCATCAACAGTCTGGCCCGGATGGATTATCCGGCAGAGAGCCTGCGCCTGATTGTGGTCGACAACGGCTCAACTGACGAGTCGGTTGCATTTCTGAAACAAGCCGCGGCAGCGCTGCCGTTCGAAGTGGAAATCGTCGAGACCGGGATGAACCTGGGCTTTGCCGGCGGCCATAACGTCGGCTTCAAACACGGACGCAACGATTTCTATTTCGTCGTGAATCTCGACACCGAGATTGAGCCGGATACCCTGAACAGGCTCATGCGGGTCATGTTGGAAGATCCGAAGGTCGGCATCGCCGAGGCACGGCAATCCCCCCACGAACACCCGAAGTATTTTGACGCGGTCACCGGCGAGACCAGTTGGTGCAGCGGGGCCTGCATGATGATTCGCGCTCAGGCCCTTCGCGAAATCGGCGGCGGATTTGAAGAGCCGTTTTTCATGTATGCGGAGGACGTCGATCTTTCGTGGCGCATGTGGCTGTATGGCTGGAAGTGCATCTACGTGCGCGACGCGGTGGTTCAGCACTTCACCGAGAGCCTCAACCCGGACAAGCCACCCAAGTTCCAGCATTATTTCATGATGCGCAACGGCGCGCTCATGCGAACGATGTACGCCACCAAAAAAGAGATTCTGATTCACTACCTGGCGATGCTGCGTTTGGTGTTCATCAGCAGCAACCCGGGCTGGCATCGGTGGCTCACGTTCAAGGCAATTCTGACCTCGCTGAAGAGACTGCCGCACGCGCTAGACCGGCGCAAGTCGATTCGCCCCCGCATGCCGCATCCGTGGGTGTTTTTCGACGGATGGCAATATGGCCGGCAAATGCTCGATTTCTCGCTCGACGCGAGCGATATCGCGCAGTGCGTGCTGAACGTCACGGGCTCACCGGACATGGTGCGACGCCGATTGGCCCGAGATCTGCCGATCGAAGGTCATATCAGCCACCAATCGCGCGTTGAGATCGACGGTGCCGTCAACCCGGCCTTCCTCGTCTTCGATACGGCCGAACTGGAATTCGATGCCATGATTCCACCCGGAGCGCGGCTGATGGGCTGCGTCGCCGCCCCGCCCGACACATGGCACGACAAGGGGGCTGGTCGATTTGAGGTGCTTCAGGACGACGTCATCATTCAATCGGTGCACCTGAGCCTCGAGCGGCCGGAGCATCGCGCCTGGGTGGCATTCGAGGCGCTGCTTTCATCGCGCGAGCCCGGGCATAAATCACGCATCGTCTTGCGATTCAGTGGCGAGCGCAAACTGGTTTGGGGGCTCTGGGGTGGGGTGCGTGTCTGTATCGAGCGTGTCGAAGAGGCGCTCGAACTGCCGTCGGGAACAACCCCGGCAATTTCCATTGTCATACCCACGCACAACCGCGCAGCAGGCGTGGCGCGCGTCATTAATAGACTTATGTCACAAGACGTTGACCCCGCTTGCTTCGAGGTCATCGTGGTCGACAGCAATTCCCGAGACGACACGCCCCGCCAATTGGCGGATCTTTGCACGCGCTACCCGAACATGACGGCCGTCAGGTGCGAGAAGCCCGGCGCCGCCGCCGCCCGCAACATGGGAATCGAGCGGGCGACTACGCCACTTGTATTGTTGCTGGATGACGACATTCTGGTCGCGCCAAACCTGCTCAAGCGACTGCTGGTTGCACATCGTAAAAATCCAGATTGCATCCTGCTGGGGAACATCATTGCCCCCTGGGGCGGCGCCACGGATCCGTTTCATCGCTATCTGCAGGAGGCACAAGACGTCAATATCTATGATTTTGAGGATGACTCCAACGTGCCCCCGAATTATTTCTACACCGCGTGCGTCGCCATTCCACGAAGCGTTCTGGGCAACACGCGATTTGACGAGGGCTTTCAGGTTTACGGCGTGGAGGATATTGAGTTCGGCTTCAGACTACTCACCAGTGATGTCCGCATGATCTACCTGCGGGATGCGAAAGTCTGGCACGAATACTATCCGGAGTTTGAGGAATATGCCCGAAAGAAGCGCCGGGCAGGTTATTCCCTGGGCTATTTCTTGAAGACGCACCCACAGCATGCCCATCGCTTTGTCTTTGAGCCGCGAGTCGTTCGACACCACCGCCTGCTCGCAATGTTGTGTGGCCTGGGACGGCCGGTCGCGAAACTACTGACACTTTGGGAGCATGTTCGCCGCGGAACGGGCCCCGTCAATCGCCTGCTCTTTCGATGGTACTACGCCAGTCTGCGCATCAAGATGTACCGAGGGTTTCGAGAATTCGGAAGTCGATCCGCGCTTCCATAGTTGCCAGCGGAATGCTCCCCCTTGCATCTCGCAAGCCACGCCGGACTTCCCCGGCAAGCCGCTCGCAGTCTGCCGTGGTCGCGGGACGGCCGCATCAGGCCGGTACGGCCGGTGAGCCGCTCGCGGTGCTCTCACTCGGGTTGCTCTTGAGTTCCGCCGCAATCGTGACCAGACTTGAAATCGAATTGCCGCGGCGCAGGGGCATGCTCTCGAGCGCAAGCGTATCGCTCGCCCGACCGCCGACCACCAGCATTGCTCCGCGCTGCTGCAGTGAGGTGGAAATTCGTTCGATAGCCCGTTCCATCTCGCGCGCGTCGCGCACCGAACTCACGCACAACCAGACCAGGCGGGGCCCATGGCGATCAGCGGCAATTGAAAGCGACTCAAAGGGCGTATCGGGCCCGAGGTTCATGGTGCGCCAACCATCGGCGGCCAGGGCCGTGGCCGAGAGGAGCGAGGGAAGTATGTACGGATCGCCAGGTGGTCCGCCCCCCATGGCCAGGTCGCCGGATTCTCCGGGTTCGACAAACTGCCGCAGTTGCTGAACGCCCTGCACACAAATGTCGACGGCACGGTGTTCGATATAGACACCCGCACGGTCGTGCATCCACAATTCGCCGAGGCGCGCCATGGCGGCGTGGATGGGGCCGTCGGCAATCTGCCCGACACTTTGACCGGCCAGATATTGCGAGAGAATCAGACCGCGCGCTTCGCGGGCGCGACCGTCGCGAAGATGGGCATAAAGCCGATCGGCAGGCGACTCCGGCGAGACCACATGCTCGCCTCCCGGTGAGAGGTCGGTCAGGCCCAGCACATCGGGCCGAACGACCGGAGATCGCGTGGCCCGAATGAATCGGATCGCTTCGCCGATGGCGATGCGTCGATGCCCACCCGCCGTTCGGGACACTTCGATCAAGCCCTCGTCGGCCCAGCGTTTGAGCGAGGATTCGCTGACGTCGATGGCATCGGCCAGTTCGCGGGTAGAAATTATCGGACGCATCGAGGGCTCCTTCGATACTTTGGAAGATTAGCACGAATTTTCGTCCAAATCAAACTTGACATCCAGTAATTCGATGCTATCTTATCGGTATGAACGATTTGAACGATTATTCGTCCGTCATGAACCGGACGCTTGTTGCTGGATCAAGGCGAAATGGAGCCTCCCAGACAGCGCGACTGCAAGGGGTGGTTTCCGAGTCTTTCACAGAGAGTTCGGGTCCTCCGGGCACCGCTCCATCCCTTCGGATGACTCCGACACCGCCTGACCTGGTGCGTATCGAGCGGGCGGTTCGCGAGATCCTGCTCGCAGTCGGTGAAGACCCGACCCGCGATGGTCTCCGCGAGACGCCGCGCCGTGTGGCCCGGGCCTACCGCGATTTGTTCGCCGGCCTGAACGACGACGCCGGGCGCCATCTCGAACGCACGTTTGAGCATGAATCCGATCAACTCGTAGTGGTCGGAAATATCGACTTCAGTAGCACTTGCGAGCACCACCTGCTTCCCTTCTTTGGAAAGGCGCACATCGCCTACCTGCCCGGCCACGGACGCGTCGTCGGACTTTCCAAATTGGCGAGAACCGTGGATGTGTTCGCACGCCGTCCGCAACTCCAGGAGAGGCTCACCGAGCAGGTGGCCGAGGCGCTGGACGAGCATCTATCGCCGCGCGGCGTCTGCGTGGTCATGGAAGCCGAGCATCTGTGCATGCGCGTGCGGGGCGCGAACAAGCCCCGCGCCATCACGACCACGATGGCGGTTCGCGGCCTGTATCGCACAGACCCGGCTGCACGGACCGAGGCTCTGTCATTGATGAAGCGTGGTTACGAGGTGTAACCAGGAACGAAAATGGAGGTTTCTCTTATGCGAAACATGTTTGTGATGGGTGTTGCGGGTATGGCTGTTGCCATGGCCGGATGTGGAACCATGCCGGGAAAGTGCGGTCTTGCCAAAATGGCGAAATTGCGTGTCGTCCACGCGAGTCCGGACGCGCCGGCGGTGGATGTGTGTGCCGACGGACAGGTCGCGTTTCAAGGCGCGTCGTTTCCCAGCGCCACCGCGTACACATCGGTGCCTCCTGCGACGTATGCCATCCGCGTGACCGCCGCCGGCGCGGGCTGCGACAGCGCGGGCGTTATTAATGCGGATCTTCCGCTGGCCGCGGGACAGAACGTGTCCGTTGTGGCGGTCAACCGGCTGGCCCAGATCGAGCCACTCGTCTTGATCGACGACAACACCGCACCGGCGGCGGGCAAGGCCAGGGTCCGGTTCGTGCATGCCGGCCCCGACGCACCGACGGTGGACATCACGCTCACCGACGGCACCACCCTGTTCGACAACGTCTCGTTCAAGCAGGCCTCCGCCTACCTGGAAGTCGCGGCCGGGTCGTACGACCTTCAGGTTCGCGACGAAACGGGCACCGCCGTCGTGCTGACCCTCAACGGCACGGCACTCGGCGCCGGGAATATCTACACGGTCTTTGCCGTGGGTCTGCTCAATGGCACCCCGGCCCTCAATGCGTTGATTACTCAGGACAATCAGTAAACGTCTCTAACTCAGGAAAAGGAAAAGGAAAAGGAACTCTCACATGAAGATGACAAATCAACTCACCGGAGTCATGGTATGCGGCATGCTGGCCGCCATCGCAACGCCGGCATTGGCCGGTGGCGCGAACGACTCAAAGAACATCGTGCAGACCGCGATCGCTGCCGGACAATTCAAGACACTCGTCAAGGCGGTCGAGGCAGCGGGCCTGGTGGACACGCTCAGCAGTCCCGGTCCTTTTACGGTCTTCGCGCCGACGGACGAGGCGTTCGCCAGGTTGCCGGAAGGCGCACTTGCCTCGCTGCTGAAGAATCCCGATGCGCTCAAGAGCGTGCTGCTGTACCACGTGGTGCCCGGCAAGGTGATGGCCGCGGACGTGGTCAAACTGAAGAGTGCGAAAACCGCACTGGGCCAGACGGTGGAGATTGACACCGCCAAGGGTGTTCGCGTTGAGAATGCGAATGTCGTGAAGACGGATATCGGCGCGAGCAACGGCGTGATTCACGTGATTGACGCCGTCATTCTGCCCAAGAACGACATCATTGAAGTGGCGCGTTCCGCCGGATCGTTCAAGACGTTGCTCACCGCAATCGAGGCCGCGGGCCTGACGGATACACTTCGCAGTGCCGGGCCGTTCACCGTTTTCGCACCCACGGACGAGGCGTTTGCCAAACTGCCCAAGGCCACGCTGGAAGGACTGTTGAAGGACAAGGCCAAACTGTCGGCCATCCTGACCTACCACGTCGTCTCCGGCAAAGTCATGGCCTCCGATGTGGTGAAACTCAAGGAAGCCAAGACCGTTCAGGGGCAGAGCGTCCGAATTGACGCGACGAAGGGCGTCATGGTCGACAACGCGAAGGTCCTGAAGACCGACGTCGCAGCGACCAACGGTGTGATCCACGTGATCGACACGGTTCTGCTCCCCCCGGAGAAAATGGGCGCTGCCGATGTTGGCGTCGGCAGCAGCATTCGCCTGGCGATTGAGCGCGGCGTGCCGTTGTTCAACGCCGGCAACGCGGAAGCGTGCGCCGCCGTTTATGAGGTGACCACGGCGACCGTCCTCGACCTTGCCGCAGGACGTCTCGATTCCGGCGTACGCATGCGCCTAGAGCGGGGTATGCGGGATGCTCGCTTGGCCCATTCCGCCAGTGACCGTGCATGGGCTTTGCGTCATGCATTCGATGACGTGCTTGCCTCGGAAGGCCGCATGATGGGGCTGGCTGCGTCGCGCTAACCATTGGAACCCATACGCCTCTTATGACGGAAACGACTGCTCCGAGTATTGAAACCGGACGCAACCCGCGGGCAAACGGGGTGGATGCCCCGGGAAATCAAGGAGCCAACATGAGACTTCTGGTTTTGTCTGGAATCGCGGTGCTCGGGGTGGCCGCCCTCGGAGCAGTCGGTTTTCTTGTCATCGGATGCAGCCTGCACCGGCCCGCGGCGCAGGCCGAGGTCAACTCCGATGTCGCCGTACCCATTGCCGTCACGTCGACGCCGCCGTCGCAGTCAGATCTCACGCTGATGGCCGTATCGTCCGGGCCGATCGAGCCCGTCGTCGAGTCTCCCGCGGTGGTTCGTGTCGGTGGTGACGCACGGGCGACAATCGCGTCCGTAAACGGCGAATTCCGAAGCGGCGACTGCCGCATCACCACGCCGCTGCCGGAGGGATACCCCCCACCGACGGCGCCGGGCGCGATCGAAATCAAAAAGTATCCAGTCGTGCGCCGCGCGGAGATCGGCGGCACGATCTCGCCGGACTGGGGCATGAACTTCGCGTTCTTTCCGCTGTTCAACCACATCAAGCGGCGCGACATCGCGATGACATCGCCTGTTGAAATGAACTATGAGAAACTCGGCGAGAAAGGCTCGCAAGAGCCGAGTGCGTGGACGATGTCATTCGTCTATCGAACCACCGACCTCGGGCCGACCGGCGTGGACCCAAAGGACGATCGCATCCTCATAGAGGACATTCCGCCCATGACAGTCCTCTCGGTGGGGATGCGCGGACCGTACAAATTGAATCGCGTAAACAATGGCCTGGAGACCCTTCGCGCATGGTTGTCAGAGCACGCGGAATGGGAAGAGGCCGGCGAACCGCGAACCTTGTACTACAACGGCCCCGAAATGGGCGAGCAGGACAAGTGGTCGGAGGTGCAGTTACCGGTGCGCCGCCGATGATCGGGCGAGCATAAAAATTACCGGCACGTGAAGTCCCCTGCGGCGGCGGCCGGTGAATGCCCGGCACCAAGGAGCCTCTCACGAACACGCAGTTTGGAACCAGGTCATGCGAGACAGGAAATTTTTTATGCGGGCTTTCTCCTATCACATAACGCTTGCGACCTTAGCCACTGGTTGGCTCCTGGTCGCGGGCTGCTCGGTTCCGGCGCCATGGCCGGCGAGCCCGCTGTATGAGACGCCCGCGAACGATCCGAATTGGATGGCGCCGGCAACCCGGGAAGAAGCCATGGCGGCCATGGCCGGACACTACGCCCACTACGACATCGTCGCCTACGAAGGCGAGACAGCCAATGGCCCGCTGTCCACGTTCATCATCTCGTATGGCTTTACGGATCTGGTCATCGAAGGCGGCGAACTTATCGCGTACGACCGCTTCTGCCGGGCCGAATACACTGCCAATCAGCCCTTCGACACGATCTTCTCGGATGCCGCCACACAGGCAATTCAACCCCCTGGCGCAATTGTCGACGTGTACCAGGAGGATGGCTTGTGGAAGTTGGTCCGCCCGGCGACTCCAACGCTCGTTGGCATCGACGGCGACCCGAACGCACCGCTTTCGATGGACCGCAACGATCCCCTGATCAACGACGACGACAACGACGGAAAGCCGGGCGTGACCGTTTCCGTGAGGCTATTCGGTTTTATCAACGGCGAAATATACATTGCCCGGCGCGAGATTTTCTCAAACACAATGACGCTCTATTCCGACGGTAGTCTGCGCGGGAGCGTCATCGACGACTCGGAGCAACTCGTCATCGGGGCGTCGCTTGCGATTCTCGACACGCCCAACAATCCGCCCCAGCGTCGCGATCCGGGCCTGAATCCGATCATTCTGATACCGGTCTCTGATGACATCGATACCTGCGAAGAACTCATGTCTATTCGAGATTCGCTGTTCCCGCCGGAGCCTCGATTCTGATACGGCGTGAGGCAAGGCGGACACCAGGAGGCCGCGCCCCCGACTGCGATGGATGACGTTGAGGGCGTTGCGATCGTGCCGGCCCGTGGCCGGAGGACGATGCATCGGCATGGCGAGTCGAAAATGACGGAATGCCGCCCCGGCGGCGGCTCGAATAAGGCGACGAACACGTGATGGTCAATCCGCGAATCAATAACAGGAGGACTCTAATGATAGACAGAAGGCTCCGTTGGCCCAGCCGAGCATGGATAATGTTCTTGCCGGGCATGATCGCTCTCGGTGGATGTGGCGTGGCGCTTCAAGATCCGTCCAACCCACTTGAAACGGTTGGGAATGTCGACGTCGAGCGCTACATGGGAAGGTGGTACGAGATCTCAAAATATCCGGTGGTCTTCGAGAACGGTTGCGCCGGTGTCACGGCGGAATACTCGTTGAACGCCGATGGCACAGTGCGCGTCTTGAACACCTGCCTCACGCCGGATGGGAAGGACGTTGCCAGCCGCATTGAGGGATTTGCCACGGTTGCCGATCCTTCCACCAACGCGAAACTCACCGTTTTCTTCTTCTTCCCGTTCGGCGCCCCCTACTGGATCATCGACCTGGATGAAAATTACCAGTGGGCGGTGGTCGGCGATCCGACCCGCAGTTTCCTGTGGATTCTCAGCCGCACGCCCACGCTGGACGCGGCGATCTACGATGGAATCGTCCAACGCCTGCCGGAAAAGGGATACGATCCCGCGCGACTCGAATTGATGACGCAGTTTCCCGAATCCGCGCCGTAAGGCGGACATGCCTCCGGGCGGAGAAGTCAGAAAATCGCGCGACGGGGCAGATGGGAGTCAAGGCCGTGCTGTCATTTGAGAACAAGGCGATCCTCGTGCTCGGCGCCGGCGGCGGCATCGGATCGGCGCTCTGTCGACTCCTCGCAAAAGAAGACGCACGTATATTCGCCGCGGGATGGCGGCGCAAGAGCCTCGATCCGCTTGCAGACGAACTCGACATCCCCACCGGACTCGTCGACGCGACGCGAATGGACGAAGTGGAACGGCTCTTCGAGCAGGCGGTCGAACACGTGGGCCCGCTCGACGGCGTGGTCAACTGCATCGGTTCGCTTCTGCTCAAGCCGGCCCACCTCACGACCACCGAGGAGTGGAACACGACAATCCTCGAGAATCTGACCTCGGCGTTTCACGCCGTCTGCGCCGGGGTTCGCAGCATGATGGACACGGGTGGATCAATCGTGCTCCTGTCTTCGGCGGCCGCCCGTTTGGGTTTCGCCAACCACGAGGCGATTGCCGCCGCCAAGGCCGGCGTGATCGGCCTGACCCTGTCGGCTGCCGCGACTTACGGGCCGCGCAGAATTCGCGTGAACTGTGTCGCCCCGGGTCTGACGCGCACACCGCTGACGGCACGAATCACCGGCAGCGAGATCGGGCTGAAGGCGTCACAGGCGATGAATGTATTGGGGCGAATTGGAGAACCCGACGACGCGGCGTCGGCCATTGCCTGGTTGCTGCACCCCTCCTCAAATTGGGTGACAGGACAAGTCATCGGCGTGGACGGCGGGCTGGCCACCGTCCGCAGCAGAGGCACAGTGAATTAATGCCGCAGTACATTCATCGCACCCGGATAGAAGCACCTGCGCGCGACGTGTTTGATTGGCACAAGCGACCCGGCGCATTTGAGCGGCTTCAGCCGCCGTGGGAAACCGTCGAAATTGTTGAGCGAACCGGCGGCATACAGAATGGCGATCGGGTCACGCTCCGAACCCGGCTGGGGCCGCTCTGGACGAACTGGGTCATCGAGCATCGCGACTACATCGAGGGTGTTCAGTTCCGAGACATTCAAATCAGCGGGCCATTCAAGCAATGGGAGCATACCCATCGCATCCTGCCCGACGGCGAAAACGCCTGCATTCTCGAGGACGATATCACCTATGTCCTGCCGATGGGGCTTGCCGGACGGACACTGGGAACGGGATTCGTCGACGCGAAACTCCGGCGGATGTTTGAATATAGACATGCAGTGACACAGGCGGATATTCCGGCCCATCAGGCCGGGCGGGCACGCGGACCCATGCGCATCCTGGTCAGCGGAGCGAGCGGTCTTCTCGGGACGCACCTGCTCCCCCTCCTGACCACGGGCGGACACGAGGTGATTCGCCTGTCGCGCCATCGCGCGGCCGGGTCTGCGACCTGGAATGTGGATACTGGGAGCGTTGAAGTTCCCGACACCGCGCCGATTGATGCCGTCGTACATCTGGCCGGTGAGAACATCGCCAGCCGATGGTCGACGGCCGCCAAGCAGCGAATTCGCGACAGTCGCATCAATGGCACCCGGCAACTGGCTGAGTGGATTCGTCGCATTGAAATGCCTCCGCGCGTCTTCCTGTGCGCCTCGGCCATTGGTTACTACGGAAACCGCGGTGACGAGATGCTCACCGAACAGAGCGCCCCCGGCAGGGGCTTCCTGGCGGACGTCTGTGCAGATTGGGAGACGGCCGCTGCAATTGCCAAGAGCGACACCACGCGCGTCGTCAACCTGCGCTTCGGCGTCATCCTCAGCCCACGCGGCGGCGCACTCGCGAAGATGCTGACGCCGTTCAGACTCGGCGCGGGCGGCGTTGTCGGCGATGGCCGTCAATATTGGAGTTGGATCAGCATCGATGATGCCGCCGGCGCCATGCTGCATGCGCTTCAGTGCGACGATCTGGATGGTCCGGCCAACGTTGTCGCGCCGCAACCGGTCAGTAATCGCGAATTCACCAAGTCGCTGGGCGCGGTGCTGCGCCGCCCGACGGTGGCGCCCATGCCGGCATTCGCCGCTCGGATTGCCTTCGGTGAAATGGCCGATGAACTGCTACTGTCCAGTCAGCGCGTGATTCCGGAACGGCTGATTCAGACCGGATATGTATTTCGACAGCCCCGTTTGCCAACGGCCCTGGGTCATCTGTTGGGAGGCGTCGTCCGCCCAACGAATCAGCACTGAGCGGGATTGGCTCGGAGGCTCGCATGACGCCCGGATGGATGAAGCACTGCCTGTTGGCCGCGGCCACGTACAACGTGCTCTGGGGCGGATTCGTCGTGGCATTTCCGCTCGCGCCGTTCCGGTGGATCGGCCTGCCGCCGCCGAATTATGTCTCCTTGTGGCAGTGCATCGGCATGATCGTCGGCGTCTATGGCATCGGGTATGCGGTGGCGGCCTACGACCCGGTGCGACACTGGCCGATCATCCTGGTCGGGTTACTGGGAAAGGTCTTCGGGCCGATCGGGTTTGTGTGGACCGCGGGCCGCGGCGAACTGCCCTGGGCCGCGGGCTGGACGATCTTGACAAATGACCTGATTTGGTGGGTCCCCTTTGTGCTGATCCTGCGGCATGCCCACAGGGCAACTCCGACCGGAATCAACGGAACGACGCAATCATGATCGCCCTGATGGCCATACATGCCGCCTCAACGTTGATGATGACCGGACTGATCTGGTTCGTTCAACTCGTACACTACCCTTTGATGCGCCTGGTCGGAGAGCGGCGCTTCATTCAGTATGAACGGGAACACATGCGGCGCACGACCTGGATCGCCGCGCCGCTGATGATCGTGGAGGCCCTCAGCGCGGCCATGCTGCTTTACCTTGCGGATGGAGCAGGGCTTCAAACTCTCGCTGCCTCCGGGCTGATTTTCCTCGCGATGATCTGGGCCTCGACCGCGGCGTTACAGGTGCCCTGCCACCGCAGGCTGGAAAGACAATTCAACCGGAACACGGCAAAGAGACTGGTTGCAACGAATTGGATTCGCACGGCGTTGTGGACCGCTCGCGCCATGATCGCAATCGCAGTCCCCTTTTCGGCGTCGCCTCAGATTTGAAAGGGCGCCGCGACAGCCGGGTTCTCATGCCGGCACCTGCGAAGAACCGCGCCCCCCGCCTAGGGAAATCGAGACGCGTGCGTCTGAGCCACGCGCAGCGCGCGAAGCAGGCGGAAGTGCTTGTCCTGGTGGCCCTCCATGCGTTCGAGAACATCCGCAAGGAAGCAGACCGCGGCAACGAGATGCGGACCCTTGTTGAGCATGACGCACTGGGTGCGCGCTGCCAGGACCACGTCGCTGACCTCCGCTCGCGATGGCATGCCCTTCTTGGCCAGCGACTCCAGCACCTGGGTGGCCCATACCACCGGAAGATGAGCGGCCGCACAAAGCGAGGCGATCTCCTCCTGCAGTTCCGCCATGCGCTCGAATCCCACCTCCACGCCGAGGTCGCCGCGCGCGATCATGACGCCGACTTTGTTTCGGCGCAGCGCGGTGAGAATGATCGGCGGCAGGTTGGCAAACGCCGTCGCCGTCTCGATCTTGAGGATCACGCCCACATCGAGACGACGTGCGTCGAGTTCCTGATAGAGGGCGTTCACGTCGGCGGCATCGCGTACAAACGACATCCCCACGCCATCGATCATGCCGCGCTGCGCCGCCACGAAGTCCAGGGCGACCAGATCGGCGGGAGGCAACGAGGGCACATTGAGATGTGTATCGGGAAGATTGATTCCCTTCTCACTGGCCAGCCGCACCGTGCCGGATCGCGTCCATGTCACCCGAAGCCGCAGCCGATCTGGGAGCACCTGTTCCACAACCGCGGCGATCTTCCCGTCATCGAGGTAAAGGCGGTGACCCGGCAACGCGGCGCCCAGCACCTCCGGCAACGTGCATCCGATCTGTGCGTCCAACATGCCTGTTCCGGCGGCATCCATCTGCGCAGGGCGTCCGAGCACGCTGTCGCGCGTCAGCCACAGCACATCGCCGATCTTCAATTCAATCGCGCGGGGCTGCGGCGGAATCTCCCCCACTCGACCGACAACGCCGGCGTCCTGCCCATTTCTACGAACCGAAAGTTCGATCCCCTGCACCATGAACGCCCCGCGGGCTGCCACCGCCCACGCGCCGCCGCCGCCAACGGACTCCACCACGATCCACCGCGCGCGTCCCTGGTGATCGCGAAAATGAACTTCGTCACCGGGTGACAAGTGGGCGATGAACTCCGGATTGACCGGCAGGACCGCATGTGCTGCATCAGTCGCAGGCGCACCCGCGCTGATCCAGATGCGGGCCGGCGCGATCAATTCGCCATATGCATTTTTAAATCCACGCCAGCGAATGACACCGGGGCCGGTTTCGATGGGCCCGGTGCGCAACTTCGGCCCCGGCAGGTCGCACACAATCGTGCACGAGCGCTCCAATTCCTGCGATGCCCGGCGTGCATGGCGGACAATCGCGGCCCAGCATGAAGGTTCGTCGTGGGCGCAGTTGATTCGCACCACCTGCATGCCGGCGGCGAGCAGGTCGCGGACGAGGTCGTAGCGCTGCGCCGCATCTGATGGCATCGTGACCATGATTCGCGGCGTGCGCTTCTCAGGACGTGGACCCAACAACTGCATGGTGCGGCGGGCGAGGATTTCCTCTCCCGCGTCGTAGCCGATGGCTCGCTCGTCGGCGCATTCCACGGGGCGATTCGCGAGACGTGCGAGGATCGAACTCACCCGCTCCAGCGAATCGAGCGCGTGCGACTCGATGCGGCCCAATGAACTGAGGCCGCGACGGTGCAACTCGCGCTGAAGGTCGCGAATGTCCGTCCCGCGGATGCTCACATACGCTGCAAAATTCCGTGCGCTGGCGAGGGCGTCTGCGTCGGAAAAATCGTCCACCACGAGCGCGTCGTCAGCCGCGCGCGCTTTGGTCCGCAGGGCGCTCACGGACTTGTGGAGCGCATCGAATGCCCCCGCCATTCTGGTTTCCGTTTCCATGCCGAGATCATATCTTCCGTGATCGTGATCCGCATTCGGCCCTGCATGAATGGAGTGAAATTCACGAACGTACAACTTCACCGAATCTTAAAGAAGCAAATACGCGTGGCGGACATCAACACACGAGTGATGTCGCGCGCTTGTCCGACCCGCACGGACGCTGAGGCCTTGCAGTGCGGTCGAATCGTCGCGCGGCGTCACATGCGAATGCTCACCGCAAACCGGTGGCTTCGATCACGGACAGGCGCTTCCCGCCAACAGGTCTACGACGAAGACCCCCAGGTCGTCCAGGGTGACGTCGCCGGATTCATCCACATCGGCGCAAGCACAACTGCCGACGGCGGTCAGGCAGTCCACAAACGACTGCACATCCGCGCCGTTCCGCGACCCATCGCCGTTCACATCGCCGAGGCACGAACACGACGTCACAGCAGACGGCCAGAATCCGCCCACGAGGGAGAATTGCCCCCCCATCATGGGACCGCTGCCCGGGCCTGCATCGTGCTGGCCGATCGTGCCGTCGAGGGTGAACGATCCCCCGGTGCTGCGGCCACCGCCGCCATCCACGGTGTTCCAAGTCAGATCGTATTGTCCGAGCGCCATGGCGCTCTGCATCAGAATCGCTGAGATACAGACGAATCGGGTTTTTTGCGTCATGTCAGTCACTCCAGGATGAGAACAGCCATCGAGGTTGCGCCGCCGCTCGCCTCAGGTCGGTCAATCCCCTGACTACTTCCGCACGGCCAATTCGACGACAGCGGCCTCCATGCGCTCCATCCGAATTCGCAACTCTGCATTTTCGGTTTTCAATGCCTCGATCGCCGCATCCTTCTCGGCCCGAAGTTCGCGCATCGCCTCGACGAGCAGCGGCGTGAGCCGGCCGTAGTCCACAGACAGGTAGCCCTCGCCATCCTGCTGCACCACGTCCGGCAGAACCTCGCGGACTTGCTGCGCGATAAGACCAGTCTGGCGCTGTAAGGAGAACTGGCGATCGGGGAATTCCTCCCGCTTCCAGTCGAACGCGACGGGCCGCAGTTTCTCCACCCTCTCGAGCGCGCCCGAGAGCGCCTCAACGTTGGCCTTGAACCGCTGGTCCGAGCAGGTCAATGTGCCGCAGGAGGCGAACACGCTTCCGGTCGCACGAATGTTGCCGCTGACGTGCAGTTTGTCGGTCGGATCGATGCCGATGCCGACACTGCCCAGGACGCGAAGTCCGTCCGTCGGCACGATGCCGAAGTTCGAGCCGATGGCGACGCCGCCATTGTCCTTCACGAGCAGCTTGGTCCCGCCTTCGACGCGCACGCGAAAGGCATCTTCGCCGGTCGTGCCGCGCACAAGTAGCCGCGCGTCGGCGCCGGCGATGCCGATGCTGACGCGGCCGGAGATGTCGGCGTCACCGACGACGGACAGGGGGTTCGACGGATTTTCGGTGCCGCAGCCGACGTTACCCTGGAAGTAGTTTCGGCCACCTTCAAAGTAGCCGGCGTATCCGGACAGGCTGGCGACGCTGCCCCAGACGCCTCTGCCGCTGCCGGACGAACTGTTCGAGAGTCCACGCACAGCCGCGCCGTTCGACCCGAAAATCTGAAACAGCCCGCCCCAGGCCTCGCCGGTGTTTGACCACGCGGACCCGGCGACGCCGATGAAACCGCCACTGGCATCGACGCCGATACCGCCGGCGCTGTCTGCTCTGAAACGTCCGCCATAGGTCAGGCCCGACGTGGCCGCCGCGATGCCGAACACCGCGGTGCCAGACGAACTGACCGTTTCACCATAAATGCCGAAATTGGACCCTGTCGCGTGCGAGGCCCGCCCGCGAATGGCTGCGCCGCTGGTGGTGCTGTTCTCGCCGTGGATGGTTCGATCCGTGTTGGTGCTGACAACGTGCAACGGATAGGCCGGCGTGGTCGTGCGAATGCCGACCATGCCTTCGTCGGTGACCGTGAGTTTGTTGCCATCCACATTGACGTGCCAGTCGCCGTCGCCGCCGTCGAGGTAGGTCCAGGCGGTCTGATTGCCGGCCTTGTAGCCGTAGAACGGCCAGGCCGTATCACCTTCAGTGGTGATGTACATGCCGCCGTAGCCAGAATTCACCGGCGCGTGCACGCCGAACCACTCCAGGCCGACGGTGTAGTCGCGGTTGATGCCGACAAACCCGGTGTTTGTATTAATAATGGCGCTGCCCGAGTTTTGCCACTGCCCGGCATTCGCCGCGTGCAGGGCGTAGGGCGCCGCGGTGAGCGGTTGCCGCGGATTCAGTGTCGTGAATGGCGCCGTGTTGGTCGGATCGTGCGGACGCCGGACAGCGACTTGCAGCCAGAGCGCATTGCCAGTAAAGGCATTCGTTCCGAAGTCCAGTTCGCGCGTGAAAAGTCCCTCCACCACGTCTACATTGGCAATCGCCAACGTTGTGCCCACCTGAAGGCCCACGGCGCCGTCGTCCCAGAGTGAGAACTGAAAATCGGCCGATCCGGACACGGGTTGGCCAAGTTCATTCAGTTTTCCCTGATATGTAAATGCAGTGCCGAGTGGTTGAGCCGCCGCGGCGATTGCAGCGAGAATCAAAGTCGAGACAATCGCGGCGATGGGACGCAATGCGTTCATGGGGGTGCTCCTTTCGATCGATGATGGGCCGCCCGGCGCCAGAATCGTTCGCCGGACCCGCTCGCAAATGAAGCCGAAAGGCTTCCATGGAACTAGATACCGGGTCTTTGACTGGACTTGGACGCGCCAAATCCGGAGAATGATGCCAGGGGCGCATTGGCCACCGGCCGTGCTCGGATTACGCACCTTCGAGGCCTTCTTGCGGGCGGGAAACATGCATTGAACGACGACGTGACACGGCGGTCGTTGCTCCTCCGCGTACGCGACGCATCTGATGCGGCCGCCTGGGCCGAGTTCGAGGCTCGTTATCGGGAACTCATCACCCGCTACGCCCGTGCCAAGGGCATTCAACCCGCCGATGCCGACGACATCTGCCAGGCGGTCATGGCGAAATTGTGCCGGTCACTCCGCGGGTTTGAATACGACCCCGCGAAAGGCCGATTCCGCACCTATCTGAACCGCGCCGTCAGAAATGAAATTGCTGAACAATTCTCGCGTCCAAATCGGAACGCCGGCACCGTAGGTCTTGATGAAACAGTCATCGCCGCCGACGACGCCGGCGAAGACGCGGACGCGCTTTGGGAGCGTGAATGGGAGAATCACCACCTGCGCCTCGCGCTTGCGACCGTTCGCGAGACGTTTGATGAATCAAGCGTGACGATCTTCACGCGTCTGCTGGCCGGCGAGACCACGGAGTCGCTCGCAGAAGCGTTCGCGACCACGACCCAGGCCGTGCACAAGATCAAACAGCGCATACGCAACCGCATGCATGAGTTAATTGCGCGTCAGATTGCCGAGGAAGACAAACCGGAGATCGGCCTTCTCGATTCGCCCAACCGCACGACAGCGTCGGACATCGAAGACCGCGACACTCTATGACATTTGACGAACGAATCTCCGATGTGGCCTGGCTCGAGCGCCTCCGCGAGGCGGTGCATGACGCTCCCGCCGGACGGGTTGGCCCATATGAACTTGTCTGCGAGGTGAGTCGCGGCGGACAGGGCGTCGTTTACCGCTCGCGCCAACCCGGCACGAATCGCCCGGTCGCCCTCAAGCGCCTGATCGGCGGGCGATTCGCCACGCGCTCGGCGCGCGCGCGCTTTGAACGCGAAATCGAATCGGTTTGCGCCCTGAGTCATCCCAACATCGTCACGGTCTTCGGCGTCGAGAGCATCGATGGGCAACCGGTCCTGGCGATGGAATGGATCGATGGCCTGCCGCTCGACATCTGGGCACGCGGCGACGCCAACGGGGTCCGACCGCTGCGTGAGCGCCTCCGAATGTTCCTCGATGTCTGCGATGCCGTGCAGCATGCCCACCAGCGCGGCGTGATTCATCGGGATCTCAAGCCGTCAAACGTCCTCGTCAGTGCCGATGGATCGCCGCACGTGCTCGACTTCGGCCTTGCACGGCCGGTGGTCGATGACGATTCGGCGGCGGTTCACCTCACATTTACCGCAGAGTTCGTCGGCACGCCCGCCTACGCCGCACCCGAGCAGGTCAGCCTCGATCGATCACCGGTTGATTCACGTACAGATGTCTATTCTCTTGGGGCGATTCTGTACCAGATACTATGCAATCGAACACCCCACGATTCGTCGCGCGGCCTGCAGGCACTTCTTGAGTCCATTCGGACCGTGGATCCCGCGCGGCCCTCGACGCTGGCGTCGGACATCGATCGCGATCTGGATCTGGTTACTCTCAAGGCGCTCGCGCGCGACCCGGGCCTGCGGTACCAGTCGGTGGATGCGCTCAGCGCCGACCTTCGGCGATACCTGGCGGGTGAGCCGGTGTTGGCCCATCCGCCCAGCACGTCCTACCAGTTGCGCAAACTCCTGCGACGGCATCGCTGGCCCGCGGCATTCGCCGCCACTGTGCTGGTGCTGCTGATCGTCATCGCCGTTGTCGCGTCGACGCTTGCATTGCGCATCGCCGGCCAGCGCGACCGCGCCGTCCGTGCCGAGGCATCGGCGCAGGCCCGATTTGACGACGTCCGTCAACTGGCACGGGCGATGATATTTGACGTCCACGAGAAACTCGCGCCCGTCGCCGGCGCGACGGAGGCGCGCCGCTCACTTGTGGAAACCTCTCTCAAATACCTCGACCGCCTCAGCACCGAATCCGGCGACGATCCGGACCTTCAACTCGAAATCGCGGAGGGCTACCACCGACTCGGCGCCGTGCAGGGCCTGCGAACCCTCGGCAGCCTCGGCGATCTCCCGGGCGCCCTCGATAGTTTCAGCAAGATGCAGACAATTTGCCAACAACGCCTTGAACACAGCCCCGACGATGTACGCGCGCTGAATCTCCTCGCCGGAAGTTTTCGTGGGCTGGGCGACGTCCTGACGCTCATGGGTCGCCGCGATGACGCGCTCAGTCGTTTTCAGGAGCAACTTAAAATCAACGATCGCATCGTCGAATTGACCCCCAACCCCGCCAAGCCGTTTCGGCACGCCTATGTCGCTCGCCTGCAGATCGCCAAACTCCATCGGGCCCGGGGCGATGACGCCGCTGCACTCGATCTTGTGCGCCAGGCCCAGGCCGAAATTGAGCGACAAATGCCCGCATTCCCCGACCACACCGACCTTCGTCGCGACTTGGCCCTTTCCCTCGCGTCACAGGGCGATCTCCTCCTTCAGACCCGCCGCCTGGACGAGGCTGAGCACGCGTACAGGCTGGCAAAGGACAACACGGTCTCCCTCGTCGAAGAATTTCCAGACAACGATCAGTTTCGCCGCGATCTCGCCGTCCGATGGCAGGAACACGGCGATCTGGCGCTTGCCCGAAAAGACCACAGCGCCGCGCTTGCCGCCTTCGCCGAGAGCCTGCGCATTCACCAGGACCTTGCCGATGCCGATCCCGCAAACGTCGTCGCCCGGCGCGACCTGTCGATCGCTCATGAGAAGGTCGGCGATGTTGCCCGCCTGGGCGAGGATTGGGCGACCGCGCTGATCGCCTACGAAAGCGCGCTGGCGATCACGTCGGCGCTCGCCGAGTTACAACCGGACAACGCCGCCCAGCGCCGCGACGTTTGCCTTATTCGCGCGAAGACCGCCGGCGGATTTCACGGCGTGGGGAAACACGAGCGGTCCGTGGAACTGTTGAAACTGAATCTGGGCGAATTGGACGCGATGATGGCTGCGGACGCCGCAGACACTGAAGTCGCCAATACCCGCCTTCAGTCGCTGCAACAACTGGCCGATGCGCAACTGGCATTGAATCAATTCGACGACGTGCGAATTACCCTTGAGCGATATCACACCATCGCGGAGGCCCAAGTCACTCAGTTTCCAGCCCACGATTGGCGACATCGCCATCGCTGCGTCGCGGCGCACAAACTCGGCACACTCCACGAACGCCTCGGCAACGACACTTCCGCTTCACCCGCGCTCCGGCAGGAGTCCCTCCAGCTCGCCCGCGACTGGTACGAACGCGGTCGGTCCGCGGCCTTTTCGATGCGCGACGCGGGGTTGACGGCCCCGCACGAAAATGACATCCCGGATGAATACGCCGAGGACGTGGCTCGCTGCGATCGGGCAATCCAGAGCCTCACCCCCGCGGAATAGAAGCAGCCAACCCAGTCCCACGGCCGCACCAGAGGGCGCGACGCACGCCAATCTGACGCTCGACAGTGCGGAATCAAACTTCAAACCTCCAGCCTTACCCTTCGTCCGACGGCGCGTCGCTGACGTCCGTCGGCGCGTCGCTGACCGTCAACGGCCCCGGGAAGGCAACCGGGAAGGCGGCACGGCGCGAGGCTTCGCCGCCTCCAGCCCTTCCCATTTTTCGGCGATGCGTTATGCTCTTGGGGCGTAGCGGCATGCTGAGGCGTCGATAAGAAGTGTCCTGCCTCTCCTGGAACTGGAGTTTTCCGCCGTCTCGGATAAGGATTCCGGGATGGAGGACAACTCATGGGACGGCCGCGTAAGCACTACTCGGGTGCGGAGAAGATGGCGATTCTGCG